>JAEEGL011513621.1_pt1 | contig 97483 bp, 97 predicted proteins | sample 9134231 | NCBI WGS metagenome assembly JAEEGL01 (sample SAMN16246548, study PRJNA631951) | gut metagenome | biome: gut microbiome; feature: rumen; material: fiber-attached | host: Bos | place: Iran: Karaj | collected 2018-10 | reverse complement strand
CCTCAGTATAAGGTTTTGAATAACGTACAACAATGTCATCCTCCTTGAGTAGATAACGTCCAGCCAAGAACATTGACTTGGCAAAGTCATCCTTATCCTCGAAATCAGAGAGGTTGAATGTGATTGGATTTGCGTCAACAGTTGACAAATCCAACTCACCTAGCCATTTTACAAAACTATCGTAAATCATATTCTTTTTTCTTTAACATGTAATCACAAAACATCATTGCTAGATAGCAGCCAACAAAGTTCGTTGAAGCTTGCACAGCAATTGCAACCATTAAGTCAACCTCTGCAATGAACTTAATAACAACGGCAGAGAACGTGTAGCAAACGCAATTGGCCAATGAAGCAATTAATTTACTAGATTTGATAACCAAAATGCTCCTTACGATATGAAGGAACACATTGGTTAGAGATATAATAACGTACAATATAATCATACATATGGCTTATTACGTTCCACAATCTCGTTGATTCTCGCTTGTGAGTCCTCGTCAAGGTACTCGAAGTCATATCTCTCTCCGAACTTGTCGTAGACAGCGTATGCCTTGTTGTTTCTCAAGACACGTATCTCGTTGATGGTTACAGTTCTAGTGAGGATTCTACCCTCATATACCACTGTGACACCTTTTCTTAATGTTATTCTCTTTGCCATATTACCAATTTGATTTCATCTTCGATAACTTATCAAGCTCCTTAACCATCCTTACCTTATTCTCTTGGATGTTCTTTCTAGTGTTTGAGATTGGCTTTAAAAGGTCGATTTCCCTTTCCTCATAAGCCTTTGTCTCCATTTCTTTAAGCATACTTACGGCATCACTCAACAGAGTGTTGATGTCGTTTCTGATTCCTTCAATTCTTTTTTTATCCATTTTGTTTATTGTTTTTTGTAAATGTACGAAAAAAAATTGGAATGACAAAAAATCACTCCAATTTTTAACATTTATTATTAAACATTTCCTTTATTCAAACCGTCTTGTCTCAATACACAGAATTCACCGTTTGTTAATCCATCCCATCCATATCGGTTAAGGCTTTCTGGACCGTAATACAGCCAGAATTTCTCATTCTTTGTGAAGAAGCATCCACTGTTTCCAGTTGAATAATTTACACCCTTATGGTATGGAACTAATATACGTACTCTATATCTATTAGGGTCTCCATATTTCTTAATTTCACCTGTTGGGGCGTATGGGGTTGCTATCAATTGAATGTGTCCACGATACTGTTCATTATCACTATCATATTTTGATTCAATTGTTATACCAGTTATATGTTCATCCTCGTCAAAACGTATACAATCGTCTCCAGTGAATTGGAATCTTCCGTCTGTATCGTCATATATGCCATCGGCATATATTGTTCCTAGATAGTCACCTATCTTATAATCACCATAAATGTTATCGTGACAAGTATCTGTCTGTGTGCTGCTTTCACCGCATTTATCAATCATTGTAGCATCATAAATATCAACTGCGTTTATGTAAGGAGTTGTTGTGCTGTCACAGTCTTCTGCTAGAGTACCTCCATTCCAACAGTCATTACAAGGCCCCCACCAATAGTCATACAACATTGAATTAACTGGTTGATTGTAATCTGACGTTATGTATGTGTTGAAATATGCGTGATTTGGGTCGAAGTATTCATTGACATCAGAACAGTTAACGCTTTCTTGTACAACCATATCAGTCAAGCAACAGTTTCTATTATTCTGACACCTTGCAGTTCTCTCACAATCTTGGCAATCGGCAGTACAATATTCACCATTAATTTTAGGGTATACCTTAATCATTGCACATCTGTCAAATGCACCGTCAAACGTGTTTCTTTTAATTTCGAACTGTATTTCTCTACAATCTAATTCTTCGTTATAGTCATTTCTACCATCATATTTGGCTTTCAACCAGAAGTTGCTATATGCCTCTTCATCAGTTTCACTAGTTTTTAAGTTGCCGTTTTCATATACAGCTATTAGTGCCGTTTCTTTAGTTCCATATATTTCGTATGCTCCGTTATTTGGATTCCACCCATTAAAGTAACAAGGGCATGCGCAAGTTGATTGGCTATTACCGCTTGTATGTCTTTCTTTTATAGTAGCAAACGAGTCTCCAGGCTGAACCTCAACATGGTGTAATCCACATGCCGAATTGTGTACAATATCTGGTACAACATCCCATATTTCAACTCTCACATCTTCCCACATAGAGTTTTCTATTGTGGAAATAGGGATTTTAGTGCCATTTTCTCTTGTTATGTATTCATTAAAATCAGCCGCAGTCCTAAGAATATATGTTTGTTCATATGCAGAAACGTCATGCTCAAGATAATAGTAGCTCAAATCGCCTGGAACATATGGGTTGTCCCAATGATAGAAGTTAGCCTCGCTACAAGTTGTAGGAGCTGTGCCAGGATTTACTGATTCTCCGCAAACTCCAACACTAGCAGTTACAGCACCCTGTGTCATCGTTGTGCTACCAACAGGGCTAACATCTTGGTATCCACTGTATGTTATGGTGATATTATTCCAAGTACGAGATTCGGTTGAACTAGGATTTCTACTATATGTGGCATAAATGTTACCCTTTCTAGTATTAGTGTCTGGTATACCGAATGTTACATGCGAAACCCAGTCTGGTTTTGTTGTACAAGTAAATGATGTATTCTCAACATAATTGAAATAATACTCATCTGGGTCACTTGGATTATCCTTTGGCTTTAGAACATCAAAGCAGTATTCACCTATTTTATATTCGCTTCCTCCACAAGGTTCAAGCGTATTATTGGTTATCTTGAAATATAGTCCATCTTGATACAGTTCACCGTTCTGGTTAAGGTCTTTTTGCCCCCCATCTTCTCCTTCTGCTTGTGCTCTCCTATATGTAGCACCAACAGTAGTCATTCTTGAGACTGGGGTATATCCATACGTTAAGTATACATATCCTGTTTTAGGAGTAGTAGTACTCTCTTCAACTTCTGCCGTTATCCATTCTGGGGTGTTGATGGAGATTTCATCCACGTCAAACATAGGGTCATTAGATGACCATGAAGCAGCGCGTCTTCTAACTTCACCAGTAGTTAATAGCTGGTTATTGGCATCCCACTCAACCGCAAAATTTGAACTAGGAGTACCTTTCCACTTAATTGCAAACTCTCTCCAGTCTGTACAATCAGTAGTGTTATTAACTTTATACCTATATTGAACAGTTGCGTTAATATCTTCTGATGGTGTATGAGTGTCGTGTGGACCGAGTACAATAGAACTTTCAGCCCCCAATGTAGAACCAGTAATACCAAAATATTCTCTCAATGTTTCTTCTTTAATCCTTGCCTGTATGGTATTTATTGTACAATTTCCAAGCGATAAGTCAACTCGTCTTGTGTTTGTATCATTGTTATCCCAAGTAAGAGGCTCTTGAAGCGTTTGTCCGTTATAAGTTAACGTTGGGGCACTACTGCAATCACAAGTAACTGGAGTAGCCTTTTTCCAGCTGACAGAAATAGCCTTAGTACAAGGCTGTGCATTACCAGTCAGCTTGAATGATATAGTCAAAGTATCTGTAACAAGATTACTAGTTATTCCATTTTTAGGCGTTACTGTTATTTGATTCGTTGTCTTAGCGGTAGTAAAATAATCATCACCACTTCCGCTAAAGTCTGCGTCTAGTTCACTAATTGTACAACCATTTGGCGGTGTTATTGTAACAGACATAGGCGTAGTTCCACCATTAGGCCAGCTTAATGACGTTGTAGAATAACTCACATTTGTACAATCGCAGCCACCGCCTCCACCACCAGCAGCTTGTGTGACTTGAAGTTTTTTCTCATTACAAGGTAATGTTCCGATGGTTGCAATAACATATCCAGTTCTTTCAGAAGTATCGTTAGTTTTCGCACTAACGGTAATCTTCTTGTTTTCCAAGTTAACATTAGTTATTTTTAACCATGATGTAGCATCATTTGAAACTGAAAACGTAGGTCTAGTATCGCAAGTCATTCTATAATTAACAACTTTCGTTCCACCTTCCTTCGTAAAATTTATAGTAATCATATTTTTACATCAATTTTTTTATTCCCATCCATAAGAGCATATATTGGTATGCCATTATCTCTGACAGACCAAACCACTTTGTCATATTTGTAATACTTCTCAATGGATGACCACGTTATATCTTCTTCACCATATTTCTTATACATATCAAATAATTTTATCTAAAATTATTCAAACCACTTAAAATCGTTGAGACGATTCAACCAACCCTTCAAGAACTTTGCATTATTGCCCTTTCCAAGAGCCTCAAAATGCTTCTTTCTTCTATTCCAAAGCTTTTGGAATAACTCCTTCTGATTTGGATAGTTGTTAATTGCAGCAATAGTTCTAGGCCCAACTACACCATCGTCAGCGACTCCCAAGATTCTCTGTGGGAACTTGATGCCGTAAACACCACTAGTCCAAAGCCAATCAACCAAGAGATTGGCAATTGCTTGGCTCTTGATTGCGTCACCACTCCATCTGTTCCAATATCTCTGAATGAAAATTGAATCCCATTGGTAATCGGTAATGTTTCTTAAATCATTGCAAGTCTTTGACTTGCCGAAATAACTTCTAAAGGTTGCAAGGGTAACACCCTTCATTGTGCAAATCTGACCATCGATGTTGCCAGCATATCCACCTTCCCATTTTAAAACAATTGGTTTTAATTTCTTATAACTTGCCATAATATAAACATTTTAAATATAAATATTTTACACTTGAAAAAGCAACACTAAATCATTATATTTTATGTATGGGATATGTTTATTTGATTGGAGAGATTAACGAGGGAAAGAGATATAAGATTGGTTCTACGAGAGCCAAAGACATAAATAAGAGGTTGAAGCAGCTTCAAACTGGCAATTCCAACCCCTTATTCCTTGAGTCTTTCTATCAAACCGACAAACCATTCAAACTTGAGACAATGCTCCATAATAAGTTTAAGGATAATAATGTCATTGGGGAATGGTTTGAAATGAAAGACGATGACATTAAATCATTTCATGAAGTTTGTAGTAAGTTCCAAAATATTATTGATTCATTAAAAGAAAATCCGTACTTCTAAATGAAGTACGGATTTTTTATATTTAATTATCTAGTAAATTTTCTCTCTTGGTCTTCTCCGCTTAGTATTGGAGGATAACCATTTGCCCTATAATATTCTCCTTGACGTTTTTGCCCAAGTTTTCCTTGTATTGTATCAGCAAACATATGAGGTGGCTTTCCAGTTTCTTTTGACATATTTAACTCTTTTTGCCTAGCAGCTAATTCATCTTGTCCTGTTATATCAGGATAATGTTGAAGCGCACGCTCATTATGTTTTTCTATCGCTTTAGGGTCTTTGTCTGTATTCATAAAATCTGGAGCGTGTTGACCTTTACTTGCTTTTCTATCAAAACTAGCGTTGAAATATGGCTTGTTGTTGGTAATTTTACCTTCCTCCATTTCTTTCAATACTCTATTCACTGATTCTTTCACAATCTTGTGAAGGTCACTCTCAGTTAATCTTATAATTTGTTTTCCCATAATTATATTTTGTTTAATTATTTCTTATTTCCAGTATCAGTTAATACCTTATCACTCTCCAAGAATACCTTCTTGAAGAACTCATATAATGAGCTAGTTGGATGGTCTGCATATTTCTTCAAACCTTCGATAGCTGTTTCTCTAATCTTACCGATGATTGGTTCATGTTGGATGACCTCTTGAGCATGCATTGCAATTTCCTCTTCAGAATCACCTTGTCCCATCATCTGTTGCTGTTGTGGCTGAACCATTGAAGGGTCTGGGCCTTCTTGTGGAGGCATCTGTTCACCCATTCCGCTTGGGTCTTCCATTGCTCCCTCATCGTCACCGAAAATATAGTCTTCTGAGAGTTGTGTCTTCAAATATTCCAACTCTTCTAGAATAGTCTTAAATTTCTTATCTTTACTCTTCATAATAAACGTTTATTTTCTATATAAATATCACATAACAATAAAAAAAAAGAGGTTAGATTGTCTCTAACCCCTTTTTTTAATCATATATTTAACACAATGTGTCAGGTTGTCGTACATTATTCATGTAGTTGTAGTTGCTTGCACTTGAATCCTCATCAGTTGAGTAGTTGGTGTTGTAACCAGCTGCTTGAGCCTTTGCTTTAGCTTCTGCGTCTTCTGCTGTGTTGCCATAGTACAATCCGCAGTCCCAAACATTACTCAAGTAGATACCGTTCTGCTTAGTGTCGATTGAAGGGGTAACACCACTTGGGCCTTCCTCCAAGCAAATGATTCTAAGTGCGTTAGTATCTGTGAACTCATTGTTTGTTGGGTCGATATAGTCACCATTCAAAGTTGTGATGTAGAGATTCTCATCTTGCATTGTTGCAACATTACCATGAGAAAGTCTAGTGTCAACTTGAAGCTTTCTGTTCATACCGTCCTCAATCCATGAAGACTCGTTGGTACAAGTGATACCGCTTACCCACATTGTCAAGATTTGACAAATCTGGTCGTTAAGCAATTGGTCTGCCTCACTGAATGAAGTTGCTGCACTGAGTACACAAGCTGTTGGATATGGATGATATTCAGCACCCTCACCGCAATCTGGCATTGTTTGATTCTCACCATACAATAACTTATAGATTGCATCAGCCTTACCATCAACGCAGTCGGTCTTTGCAGATACCTCGTCAACGTAGATTTCAACTCTCTTGATGTTCTGGTCAAGTATGAAGTCTGCATTGTAGAATGATGTGGCACTGTTGATATAAGTAGCCATATTGTTCTGCTCATATGTGTATCCACTACCGCATTCCTCACCTACGATGTGTCCAAGAACAGCCTTTTCAACAGCCTTCAACTCATTCTGAACACACTCAGCAGTTTCTTGTGCTTCCTTCATTGGAGTACCATCAACGAACAAACCGTTGTTTCTGATTTCAACGATGTTTGGACTTCCCTCATCTGGCTTACCGTCACCGTCTCTGTCATCAGTAATCAATACCTTTGCGCTCAAAGTGTCTGGATTACCTGGGTCACCAATCGTCTTGGTCATTTCAACTGCACTCTTCTCTGAAGGGTTCTGAACGATTAGGTCATTCCATAAGTCGGTAACACCTACTGATGTCTCACGTGGGCTTCCAGTACCGTCAGTATACTTGATGATAAGCATCTTGTTAACTGGGTCATACTCAATGCTATCAAGCAATGTAGCACCTACCAACTGTATGTACTCTTGAGCACCATTAGAGGTTACAAGACGAAGCTTATTACCAGTTGGTTCATATTCAAGAGTTGCAGTTGCATATAATCCTTGACCAAGTTTGATGATGTTATCACCACCTTGAAGCTTAACATCTGCATGAACAACGTTGTTCTCAAGATATGGATTATTGAAGTCGATTGAACTTGTATCCTCGAATGTCAACCTAGATGCTCTGATTTGCTCTGCTAGTTCAGCATCACCTTGCTGTCTGTCAGTAATTTCTTGCTGCAATGCAAGTGAAAGTCTTTCATCTTCAGCAGTTGAACGAGTGATTTCATCATCAATCTTATCTTCAAGAGCGTTGTCAGCCAAAGTTCTAGCACTTGACTCTTCGTTTATCTTGATTTCAAGCTGTGCGTCAGCAGCAATACTTGAAGCTGATACATCAGCAATCTTCTGGTACAATTCATTGTCAGCAGCTTGTGCTCTCAACGTCTCGGCAGTGATTGCAGCATCAAGCAAGTCTTCTCTTGTTGTTGCTCTTGTTACTTCAGCGTTAAGTGCATTCTCGATTCTTGCTTCAGTATCTCTTGCGCGATTCTCTTCTGTGGTAATCTTTTCCTCAAGACGAGTATCGCCACTGATTCTTCTCTCGGTTTCAAGTGCGAGTGCTGCTTCAAGGTTGTCGATGTCATCTTCTGCGGTGTCCATTCTATCCTTAAGGTCAGCAATGTCTTGAGCGTTCTGCTCAATCTGACCACCTGGAACGTACAATGCTCCATCATCCATAACCAAGATGTTGTCATCATGGTCATCTGTGATGATAACTGAAGCCTTTAATACATCTTGTTCAGATGTTCCACTAGCAACTCTTACCTTTTCAAGCTGAACTGCGTGTGGGTGTCCATCCTCTACTCTCCATTCATTAATCAAATCGCCAACTGGGATTTCAACCACCTTAATCTCATGGCCATTGGTCATGTATGTGATTACGATAGCCTCCTTGGTTGGATTATATTCAATGCTGATGATTGAAGACATGCTATCAAGTTGTATAACCTTATCTGGGTTTGGACCAGATGTGTGGAAAATCAACTGATTCTCAGCCTCGACATAGCTCAAGTCAACTGTTGCGAACAAACCGTCATTGTTGAGCTTAATGATATTGCTTCTATCATCCTCAATTTCCTCACTCAAATTAACACTGATAACTGGAACCGTTGGTTCAGTCTTGTCAATATTGATTGAGTTGTCGCTGTCAATATCAGCCAACTTGCTTGCTGTCTCAGCACTAAGTGCATCGATTTCATTCTGTAATGCCTCATCAGCAGCTTCACGTGCTTCCTTCTCTCTGTCAATTTCGTCTCTTACAGTGTTTCTAGGCCCAAATCCGTCACCGATTTCATCCTCAATTGCTTGAATCTTACCATCGTGTTCATCATCCTTTGCAGTTGAACGGTCAATCTCGTTCTGAAGGTCTTCAGCAACGTCATTAACTTGGTTCTGAAGCTGTTCGAACTTGTAAGTTACGTTATCGTGAGGGTCATTTGTGAAACCACTACCAATCTTACCGTCAACTTCATCAATCTTGTCATCAAGAGCTTCCTCTGCTGCCTCTGCACGAGCAATTTCAATGTTAATCTTATTGTCAAGTGCTGCGTCAGTAGCCTTGAGGCCATCGATTTCGTCTCTTACGTTAGAGTTATCACCATATTTGATGTTGTCAGCCTCACCACGTACATAAAGTGAGTGGTTGGTATCGACAAGAATGTTATTATGGCCTTCAAACAACTTAACGTCTGCTGAAACCTTATCATTACCACTCTTGTATCTTACTTTGATAAGCTTAACGTTATGACCTTCGTTCTGGACTTCCCATTCCCAATCTCTAATCATTTCTCCGATTGGAATCTCAACAAACTGTGTTTCACCTTTGCTATCCTTATAGGTAACAATCAATGATTCCTTTGTTGGGTCATAGTATATGTGTTCAAACAACTCAACGCTGTTAAGCAAAATCTCAGTTCTCTTATCGCCGTTTTGTCCAGATGTCTTGAAGATAAGTTTATTATCCTTTGAAATGTACTCAAGAGTAGATGAAGCGAAGAAACCATCAGTCTTCTCCATGATGATATTATCACTATCAGTAGAAAGCTTAACGTTTCCAAGTTCATCAAGTGCCTCCTTAACGTTTGACAACTGTCCGTTCTTATAATAGATGATATTTGATGCTTTACCATCTACATAAAGATACTTACCGTCACGTGTTCTCTGGAGAATGTTTGTTGACTTTGTTTTGTCAAGTGGCAATGGTCTGCCTTGGTCATCAAATTCCTCATCCTTGATTCTTACATTAGCGCGAAGAACGTCTTGCCAAGGTTCTACATGATGGTGTTCATCAGTATGGTCATAATCAACCTCTTCCCTTGTCAATACAACTGGAGTTCTTGAAGCCTCTCCTTCAACACCCCACTCTGCGATAAGGTCTTCACAGTCAACGACAATCTCCTCACCATCTTTCATCTGAAGATGGATGGATTCATCTGTCTTGTCGTAATAACCACCTACAAGGTAGTTGTCAGAGAAGTCAACTGTTGTCTGTGTGAGAGTACCATCAGCATTGCTTACAGTGAATGTAAACTGCTCATTATCTGGGTCATACTCCAAGTTTACATATATGAACAAACCCTCTGGCGTAACCATCAAGTTATTCTTCTTGCTTACGTCATCAAAGATATGAGTCTCAGCAACCTTAACGTCACCACTTACATATGTGCCATCATCTGTCTTCTCAGCATAGAAATTCAATGTATCACTGCTCAAAGCGATAAGGGTAAGACTCTTGATGGCTTTCTCAAGTTCTTCTGCAAGGTCGGCAATCTCCTGTTCTGTCTTATCAATGTCGATAATACAGAATCTGTTATCGCTATACTGTCCGCTACCTGTTTCAGTGCCAGGATTTGTCTGAGAACCAATCACCAACATAAGATGTGGGTCTGTCTCGTCCTCCTCCTTCTTATACAAAAGGACTGTTGGCTCTGCAAGCAAAGAAAAACCATAAGAAGGGTCATCCTTTGCCAAGCCTTCCTCGGCAAATCTTATTTGACTCTGAATATACTCAATAGCGGCCTCCCTTGTATCAAATACTTGGTCATGATGTCTAAATTGTAATCTATTATCCATTGTTTATATATTCTTTTTCAACATTATTAAATCTTACCAAAATCACCATTGAACTGAATCTTGATGGTGTGCTCTGGGTTTCCATCCTTAGTTTCTAACTCAAGATTGTATTCATCCTTTCCAACTGCTGCTGTCATTTCGAATGGATTCTTTGACCAATCAATCAATTGACCGTCAATCTCATTCTCTCTTGCTGTAGCACGTTCAATCTCCTCAACAATTGCGTCCCACAACTGAGCCTCAACCTCTTGTGCTCTTGCAGTTTCACCGTTAATACCGTCCCATAACTGAGCCTCAACCTCTTGCGCTCTAGCTGTCTCAGCATTGATTGCATCCCAAAGCTGTCCTTCAACAGTCTGTGCTCTCTCGGTCTCACCATTGATTGCAGTCCATTGCTGTGCATCAACCTCAAGTCTGTCATTGATTTCCTTGTTAAGAGCATCCCAAATCTGGTTATCAACGTCTGTTCTAGCAGATGCTTCCTTGGCAATTGCTTCCCAAATCTGGTTGTCAACATCTGTTCTAGCTGAAGCCTCCTTAAGAATAGCCTCCCAAAGTTCTGCATCAGCTTCCTCCATGTCTTCACGAAGGTCATCAATTGCACCGCTAAGAGCAGCATCACCATCTGTTCTTGCACTAATCTCTTCGTTAAGTGCATCCCAAAGCTTATCATCCTCTTCGATACGCTCTTCACGTTCTTTCTCAATCATTGGGACGATAATCTGAACAACTCTTTCAACAACCAAGTCATCGGTGTTTACAAGTATCTTGTTACAACTATCATCTTCAGTGAATACTCTGTACTCGATGTTGCTCTGTGCAACCTTTGGAATCTCAACCTCAATGCAGTGAGGAACGTGGTCTTTGTCAGTCCAACAAACGTTGGTTGTAGTTCCAGTACCTTGGTCGAAGCATGGGTTCTCAATAACGATTGTATCACCCTCACGCATGATTCTCTTCTCCCAGTATTCACCGTTCCACTCATTGATGAACATTTCAACTCTCTTCTGTACAATCTCACCGTCATTCACCTCAGCAATCTCTGGTGCTTCAGCACATGATGGGTCATACTCCTTGAAGCCACTCTTGTCAGCGTAGTTTGAAGCAAGCCAAACTTGTCCTGCCTCTGGGAACAAGATGGTCTTATAAAGGATACCATCAATATACTCACTGTCATAGTAGTTGCTACCATCGTAGTCCTTAACAAGTCTTACTGAATAGTATGGGTCTGGACATTCCGCAAATTGATATACACCCTTCTTCTCACATTCAAATGCCTTAAGATACCTGTCTTGGTCTAAATCACCGTGAACGTGAGTCGATGTCCAGAATACAGCTTGGTCTCTAAATGAAGCGTATTCCATTCTCTTGTGGGTTCTGTTGTAAATTGCAACACCAGCTGGGAGTATACCCATTCCATACTTGTCAACTCCAATTGGAGATTCTGGCTTGTAAGCTGGAACATCGTTATTGAAGTTCTCAGTGTTTCCACTGCAATCTGGATTTCCAGGTTCTACATAGTAATCTTCATCCTCAAAAGTACATCCAGTGTTAGGCTTTGTTACATTGCACTCACAGTCTGGTTGGTTGCACCATCCACACTCTGACTTAAGGAACTTACCTGCAACGCAACCAAGTTCAACGTGGCATTTTGCTGAACCGTGCTCACGGCATCCACGTCCTGGGTCACAAGGCTCAACTGAGTTCAACAATGCATCCCAATCAGCCTTTGTAGGGATTCTCCATGCAAATCTCTCAGTATCCTTTGAGTTCTTGCTTACATACCTATCTTTGAGTCTTTGAGCAATTTTGTCAATACCAGCACCGTTATAAAGATAACCATAATCGTTGACATACTCCTTGGTAACATATCTTGTTCCAAGTTTTGCAACCTCTGGTAGTTGTCCACCACTTGTCAAGTCGAATACACTCAACGCTGGAGCTAACATACCAGTTCTCTCAACACCTGCTATTCCAAGTGGAGAAGTCATAGTGCCATTACCCTTTAATGTACCGTCAGTGATAACCTTTGTAAGAATATCACTTCCAATGATGTCCATAAGGTTGTCGGCAGTAAGAATGTTAGCAATTGTAACAGTCTTCTTACCCTCTACACAGTCATAAGAAATGGTCAAAGTAGTTCCACTCTCTCCGCACTCTGCATTAACCTCAAGGTTATATGTAACGTCTCTAAGAGGAACAATTAACTTTTCACCGTTGTTTCTTGTGAGCACAAGGGTCTTGTCTTCTCTTATGAACTCGGCCTTCTTAATGTCATTATCCTTCAATGTCAAGAAGTTGTGGTCAATCTCATTGATTGTCAACTTACAGTTCTTCGTTACATCCTCTGGATAAGGGCTTACAAGTTTGTAGTAATAAAGTCCATTCATATTTGTTAATCGTTATTTTTATTTAATATTATTTTTAATAATAAATATAAAAAGTTTCCCCTTTATTCCTCGAAATTCTGATATTTATTATATAAACGTTACAAATTTTATGAGACACCCTAATGGATACTGGAAAAATAAGGAAAATATGATGCGTGAGGCAAGGAAATATTCAACCAAGGAAGAGTTCCAAAAAAAGAACTTGAGTGCTTTCTTGGCTGCACATAAGTATGGATATATAGATGATATGGATTGGCTTGTAAGACAGAAACAGCATAAAAAGGGATATTGGACTTATAAGCACATAGAAGAAGAGGCAATCAAGTATAATACAAAGAGTGAGTTCTTTAAGGGAAACCAGACAGCATATAGGGCTGCGCTTAAATTGGGGGTAATTGATGATTTCTTTATGATGAATGATTATATACAATAAAAAATGGGAACTTATATAGCTCCCATTTTTGTTATTTTCCTAATTTGTCTTTTAGACCTTTCAATTTATCAAATGATTTCAAATCACCCATAGTAGGCTTCTTTGCTGGTCTAGATTTACCTTTTGGCAAATTAATCTTTCCAAGAACTTTAGGCTTATTATTTTTAACTTTGTCTAAAGGACTTTCCCATTCTTCTTCTTTCAAAATTCTATTTACTGTTTCCCTTACAATATTGTGAAGGTCACTTTCTGTTAATCTGATTAGTTTTTTCATATTTTTTGATTCTTGTAAATTTATTTTCTTTATAAATGTTATGGCTCATTAGTATATAATAATTCCCATTCATTAGGGTCTGTTTGTGCCCATCCAGCGGTGTCTAAGCTGAAATATCCTCTGCATCTTCCAGCATAATGGCTAAGATGATTTTGTAACGACCATGATGCTCCAGTATTAACTAAGATATACAAGTTTGCTTCTCTATCAAAGTAAACTGTATATGAAGGACTCATTGCATAGTCTAGCATTGCAACGTTTTTCTTTGCTTTCTCATATGCTGGTTGGAATTCTGGTCTTATATAATTCATTGGAACTAAGCCTTCAGCATAACGGCTTTGACTCCAAAATCTATTAACCATATCTGGTGTTACATCCTCATAGTTGTTGAATGCACAAACATTCTTTTTCCTAGCCTCCCTCTGTGCTGCTTGTTGCTTAAGCCACTCTTCTCTAGGAAGCCATTTTCCCTCTCTTAATAATATATTCACAGATTCCTTCACAACATTACGAAGGTCATTCTCGGTTAATCTTATAACATTTTCTTCAACCTTCTCTGGAAGTCCATCATGCTTTGTCTCAGCAAAATCCTTAACATCACTCATTGACATCCCTTTTGCTGCTTTCTTTATCTTGCTGCTTGCATTCTTCATTTCACCCTTTTTATAGGCATCAACCATACCGAAGAATCTCTGCTGCGCTTTACTCTTGCTTGGCATATTAAATATCTAAATTTTTAAGTCTATTATTTTCGTATTTGTAGTTATGATACAAAATCATTTGTTCCATGAAACAATTATAAATCTTGAATGAAGAGATATAGCCGATGAAGGTTCCAGCAAAACTCTTCTCAAGAGGATAAACCCTAGTAGGATTTAGCATATAGTTCTGCAAGATTGTCTCTGCAAGTCCTTGTGTACCGCCTCCAAGTGATATGTTGTATGGAACACCCTCTTGCTTCTCATAAAGCTCGTTGAGAGCCTTTAAATCAATCATTGGAAGGTCTTTCGTGATGTATACCAACTTGCCGTTAACGTAGAACATAAGTTTCATCTTTCCGAACGCAAATGACATCTTCACATTAACGGTTGTCCATTCGCAATCTGGTATCACATTCTCAAATGAATATCCTTCAATTATGCTTGTCTTATCTCTTCCTTCCTTATCACAGTCCATTGTAAGCATTCTATAGCCTATCTCACCGTTATCTGTGATTCTGAATGCTAGAGCATTGTTATAAAGGTCATTATATGGATTATATTCGTTTGCTGATTGGTCACGAAGCTCATCAATGTTATGAACGGTGTAGCCAGTCTTGGTACGATTCATCAATATGAAGAGATTACCCTTAAACTTGCTCCTTCTTCCATAATACATAAACTGAGTACCTTCAATCCAATTATGAAGGGTTTTACCTGTGCAAGTACGATTGAAGAACAAGAACTTGTTATCTGTATAGAAATAGTACTGATTTGCCTCAGAAAGCTTGAATCCGTTGTCTGTAGTGTACTCGAAGTCAGATATGTCAAGTTCGGCCTCAATATAGTCCATTGCCTCCTCAACTGACATCAATTCACCATTATCCACGATGTATTCCTCTCCGAACTCAACGCATCCCTTCAATGGATTTGGGTCAAATGGGTCTTTCTGTTTTGGAACTTTCTTATATGATATTGGACATCCGCAAGCACGAAACCAAGGTCTCAATATGTAGTCATCATCGTTGATTTCCCCACAACACCATGTAAGTGTGCTGTGACGTGCATTCTCATCGATTATCTTAGGTTTTTTCTCAGTTTCTATCTCAAGATAGTCGTACATATCATTCCAATCACAGTAGTCATCCGCATAAAGGTCATCATCATAATAGTTGTAATTGGTATAATCACCCAATTCAAATGGGTCATAACCTTCAAAATCTGGATTTGGCTCATAGAAATTGCCTATGATATGGTCTTTTTTATCAATATCGCCACCTTCTACGAACTCTTCCATACCAAGTTGATAACATTCCTCAAGCCCATCTACATCTTCCTTATCGTACATGTAAATCCATTTATTCTCTGCTCTTGTTCCGATATAGAAGAATATACCCTTATTCTCTGGATACTTATCATTTAGTGTCTTGTCTGATTGAGGCTCGAAATCACACTTCTTCAATGTAAATTCGAAGTTAAGTATATCACCATGCTCAAAGTTTGAAGGCAACACTTGGTACTTATCACATTCTGTCTTGAAGAATCCTTGGAAGAAACCACCGTTAAGCTTCGTATAGCATTCACCTATCTCTATAGGGTATTCATACTGCAATGTATTTCCGCTAACTGCGTGTAGTTTCAATCTAGTATCATTCTCAAGTACTTCTAACTTATTGTTTTGGAATAACTCGAAGAAATCCTTATTGGTAATTCTGTCCTTACGAAAGGTAAAGAGACCGTTGTCAACTCCAGTGTATGATATATTATATAAGGTGTGTCCAACTGATAGGGATTTGTCCCAAGTATAGCCACTTTTGCTATAAAGCCATTCTGAACCATCAGTACATTCGGTATCGCACAAATCTATATACGATATGAGGCAATCGTCATACAGTCCATTAAGTTTTAATGAGCCGTATGAGTCCTTGTTAACGTAGAAATCCCAATATTCGTCTCCGTTAAGTCTCAAATAAAGATTATCATAGTTATTTACCTTTAAATTTGCCATTATAATGTAAGATTAATTCTACTTAATAAATATTTATTAGAAATAAAAGAATGAATTATGAAAATAATTAATTTGAATGAATCTCAATATAATAGAATATTTGAGGACGTAACCGATTCAAACTTTGGAAGTGACATTAGCAAAAGATTTGGTTCTGAAGTGACAAACCAAGCATTAGTTACCAAAAAGGACGGTGATGAAGAATATTCAAGACCTCTTAACACTGATGACTTTGCTGATAAGCAGACTCCACAGCAATGGGGTTCTGTAGGTGGAAGAAAATCATCTAATACAATTTAATTGAAATGGCATTATTTCTAGAGGATTCACAAAAGGTAACAAGAAGAAAGGCTCCAGTCCCAGAGAGGGACAGACAGTTTTATAGTGCATGGTATAATGCGCTAAAGAACATTGTGCCTAAAAATAACCTAAAAAACCTTAAGAGTCTCGCATCAACAAAGAGATATAATAAGAAGGGTGATGTTAAGTTGAATGGTAAGGAGGAGAATACTACTTATGTTAGCGTTGAAGACGCAAAGAAGAGAATGGAAAGAATGAATCCTAATGACATGGCTCAAGGAGGACAAAGAGCTTATAATTTCTACAAGAAGACAGTAGAGAGAGCTAGAGGCCAAGAGAAGGAATCTCCAGTCGAACCACCAAAGCCAACATCAAATGCCGTTAAGCCTAAAAAGGTAGAGCCAACCAAGATTCTAAGAGCCGAAAACAAAGTAATCAAGGAATCATTTGATGATGAAGAACATACATTTTATGAATATTTGGAAGATTATGATGTTAATTATGTTTTAGATGAATTTTTTAACAACCCTAAAGGAAAACAAAATTGGGGAACATTGATTAATCCAGATATGTATGCAAAAGCTTTGAGAGAATTTACACAATATGGCAAATTAATTAATTTTCCAACCAAATATGTTTATCAATGGATGGGAATCATAATGAAAAATACTGCAATACTAGAAACAAATTCGGCAATTGCTGGTCATAGAGAATATTCTTTTTCTTATGAAATTTCAGAATATGCAAATGACCGTTTCGGTGAGGAAGTAGAACCAGATTATGAATCTTGTGAAAAATGGCTTGAAGAAAAGGGAATATATAATTGGATGGAGATGCCAGATGGACATTTTGCTGTAACTGATTATGGAACTGGACCACTTTTTAAAATAATAAATGAGTATAATGACGATTTACCACCAGAAAAAGTATTGGTTTTAGTAAATAGGGCATTAGATGTCTATCATATGCAAGGACCGATATGCTCAATATTTATTCAAGGTGGTACTAGTTCATTGAATAAAATCGCTGAAGAGATAGAGAGAAGCGGAAAGAAAATTTACATAAATGAAAATCAATTAATAAAATTGAAATATGGCAAATACAGTAGTTAACGGACAGACATGCCTTGAAAAGAGAGGAATTACTGAAAGAAGAATATTGATTCAACAAAATGAATACAATGGAAAGGATAAGGGCAGCATGTATTCTGCTGACCATGAGAATGCTTTGAGTAGTCCTGATTCAAAAAAGGGTAAGGGTAACAAGAGTGGTGGCCATACATTTATAGAGGGATATTTCGGAAAGCCAAAGGATAATGCCAATGCAATTGACTATAAGAATTTCAACACCATTTCGGAGAAAGGTAGTACCATAGGAGGATGCGTTGACATCAAGACAAGAGGTGAGTTATACAATCTACGAAGATTTAACTATGATGTGAACGAGTACTCTGCTGTAAACGAAGATGCAATCAGTGATGGTAACATTCACGGTAAAGGTACTCAAAGTGGTGGACATACCCATATATCACCAAATGAATCAAGTTCATTGAATGAAATTATATACCGTAATTTCGATACAACACATGGTGGTGGTGGATATGATGTTGCAGCTAGAAAAAGACAAACAGATTGGAACTACTATAACGGCAAAAACGAAAGTATGGAATACACTGCAACGCATGAGAATGCATTAAGTACCCCTAACTCAATGAAGGGAAAGGGAAGCAATAGCGGAGGACATACACATTTCTTGCCAGATTATGGTAAACCAAAGGAAAATCCAAATGCCAAGGATTATAGCAACTTCAATACGGTCTCAGATAAAGGAAGGACAATAGGTAACGAGGCAGATATTACAACAAGGTCTGCACTCATGTTGATGAGACGTTTCAACTATGAGACGAATGAATATTCAGACTTGAATGAAGATGCAATCAGTGATGGCAGTGTAATCGGTAAAGGAACTAAACTTTATCTCGACACTGAAAATGGTGGTGGCGGCTATGACGTTATGGCTAGAGACTACCATATATTGAGAAATGAATGGAGGAAGGACTTAACCTATTCAAAGACCCTAGTTGATGCCGAATATCTCATACAGACTGAGTTTAAGATTGATAGCGGATTTGAGGAAGGCGAGGAGTTGAAGGAAACTGAAAACGAGAAGGCTAGGAAAAAGGCAGAGAAAGAAGCCAAGAAAGAGGCAAAGAAGGCTGAAAAGGAGAGGAAGAAAGCTGAGAAACAAGAAGCTAAGATTGGTAAAGTGGCTGAAAAAGATAATGTCATAGACCTATCAAGGTATGCTGAATAAGCACTAAAAAAGAAATATTAACTATTTATATTAAAAATAAAATATTTAAAATTTATAGAGAAATATGGCAAATACAGTTCAAAACGGACAGACTTGTCTTGAGAAGAGAGGTATGGAAGAGAGACACGAGGAAATAACTCGTAGTGATTATAACATCGAAAACCAGTACGGCCCAACCCATAAGGATGCAATGAGCGATGGCGATGCACAAGGTAAGGGTACAGGTCACGGAGGTCACACTCACTACTTACCAGATTGTACAAAACCTACATCAATGATTAACTACAGCAACTTTGACACTGAGAATGGTGGCGGTTGCTATGACATCAAGGGCAGAAACGGTATCAGTGGACGTGAAAGAGCACTTGCAATTTCAATGTATAACAAAGAGACTGAATATGGTGCAAAACTCGTAGATACAACACAGAACGTAAACGATGGACAATATTTCGTTGGCCAACAGATTGGTAGTCCTAATTCAAATTGCGGTTAAGTAAATGAAAAAAAGATTATACAAAAAGCTCAATGGTTTTCTTAAAGAGGGGGTTGACCCTGAAGTTGTAAAACAAGCCATTAGGAACAAGAAGTATGTTGAAATGTACTACGATGACACCAAACCTGGCGATGAAGGAAACCCAAGAGGTAAACGTATAATCATGCCATTGGATATTGGTTTGACTAAGGCTGGAAATCCAGTTATTAGAGCATACCAAGTCAATGGTGGTAACTCAAGAAGTGGTGCTCCAGATTACATTTATCCTAGGCTTGATAGAGTGGTGAGTTGGAGAGAAATGAATAAGACATATGACGCACCACCAGATGACCGTTATAATTATTATGGCGATAAATCAATGAGTCGTGTTGATATGAAAGCAGATTTCCAATTGCCAACACAAGGTGATGTGGACGTTGCTAGATTAAAGAACATAGCCAACGGCCCAAAGGTGTCAACAAAGAATGCTCAAGGCCCAGTTGGTGCTTCGCAACAAAGGAAAAAGAATGTGTATACTTCTCAGCCAAACAGCAAGAAGTATGACATGATTAGACAGAATATCGACAATACTGAGAAAAAAGGTGAAGACTTTTGGAAATTATTCGACCTTAATGATGCTGAAAATGTTATGACACAAAATCAAAAAGGTCCTGTCAATAACGAAGACTATGACGAATTTGATGAAGATAATTTCAATGAAAATGATTATATAAACAACAATAGAAGATAATGGCAAACGAAGTAGATAAAAGAGCTAAATTACAAAATGCGATGTCCAAGGCTAAGAAACTCATGCAGTTGGAGTCAAACGGCACACTTGATAAGATAGCAGCAGCACATAAGGATGGAATAAACGCAACATTGACAGACCCAAGCGGAGAAATGTTGACTGAGGGACTTATGACAACCTCAAGGAATAGGGAAACAACAGCACCAATGCCAACAAGACAGCAAATGGGACAGAATGCAGGAAACCTCCCAAAAGCAATATTGGAAGATTTTATGAAAAATCCAATTGATGACTCAGCATTATATGCAGCACTTGGTGAACAAGGTGATGGAAGAAGCCTATCATTCCTAACTGAAGGAATGGGTAATACACAACCTACACAGACTGTAGTACCACCTCAGAATGTAAGACAGTTGGTAAACGAGGGAATGGGAGGACAACAATATGTTCAACAACCTCAAGTAGCCCAGTCAATAGACTATCCTATGATTAGGACGATTGTTGAGGAGATTGTAAGGAAATATGCAGTATCTCTTAACAAGAAGATAATGACTGAGAACAAACAGACTGCTACCCCAAGTCAAGTTAATACAATTGCATTGGGAGAGACATTTAAATTCCTTACAAAGGACGGTACAATATATGAATGTACAATGAAAAAGGTAGGAAATATCAATAAGAATAAGAAGAGTGTTAACGGTTAACACTCTTTTTTTTATTTCCCACAGATATTTAATGATATGAAGAAGATTGTATTGTTCATATTATCAATGCTATTCGTATCTTGTGGAACTGTAAATACAATTACACTTACGGATGGTGATGACTATTGTAACGAGGACGCTATAATAGCATATGACCTATATTATGAACTGTATAAGAACAAGGTAATAGATGAAAAACCGATTATAATAAAAAAAGAGTACCCAAACTAAGGTACTCTTTTTTTATTAATTGACTCTATCTGCCATCTTCTTGCGAATTATCTTGATACAATAAGATGTCTCCAAGGTAGACTTTACAATCATGTTCGCCTACCTTGAAAGCATCTATTTCTAAGTTTCCAATCTTAACTCTATTTGCCATATTAGTTGACAATTATATAAAGTGTATGAGGGTCTTTACTTTGTAAAGCATCATAATCACTCTGAGTTATCTGTACCAAGCTGAATCCACCCAATGCAGTGGTGTTTGCTGCTGTATTGTTAATGGTATCTTGCAACTTAACGTCATTCGTACCATCTGTACAATAAATATCACCATTTTGACGTATCTCAAATGCATTGTGTCTTGCATCATCTGCTGTACCGTTACCAACAGAGAATAATGTATTACCACTATCGCCAAAATCGGTTGAAGCACTGCTACTTACATTATACTGACCACTTGCGTGTTCTGACTGATTATTTGCTACTGTAAGTATTCCTTCAGCGTGAGAACTACGTCCACTTGCTCTTGTATTTTCTCCTTCTGCATGAGATTGATTTCCCATTGCTTTTGTTCCAGAACCTTCAGCGTGTGAAACATTACCACTAGCTATTGTTCCGTATCCCTCCGCATGACTATAAGAACCTGTTCCACTTACTGATTGTCCTTCAGTGTGAGAATCAAATCCGCTTGCTACAGTACTATTACCTTCAGCATGAGAATAATCGCCACTAGCTGTTGTTTTGTAACCTTCAGCGTGAGAAGCACTTCCATTTGCTAACGTGGTCAAACCTTCAGAATGAGAATCATAACTAGTTGCACTTGTGCTTTGTCCTTCTGCATGAGAATAATTGCCACTTGCTATTGCATAATATCCTTCTGCATGAGAATAATAACCACTTGCTTCTGTATAATATCCTTCAGCATGAGAAGCATCTCCCTTTGCTATTGTGGAAACACCTTCGGCATGTGAATAATTACTTGCCGCACTAGTTGAATTACCTTCAGCATGAGAAGCATCTCCCTTTGCTATTGTGAAAACACCTTCGGCATGTGAGTTCTGTCCGCTAGCTTCTGTGCCTTGACCTTCAGCGTGAGAATAACTACCACTTGCTATTGTAGACCAACCTTCAGCGTGAGAATCATTACTTGTAGCACTAGTTGAGTCACCTTCAGCATGCGCTCTGCTACCACTTGCTGATGTTTTGTAACCTTCAGCATGCGCATACATGCTGGTAGCACTTGTTTGATACCCTTCAGCATGTGCCATGCTACCACTTGCTATTGTAAAATATCCTTCAGCGTGAGTACTGTTACCGTTTGCTACTGTGCCTTGACCTTCTGCATGAGAATACTTTCCACCTGCCGTTGTACCGCTACCCTCTGCGTGAGCAGATTGCCCACTAGCTACTGTACTAACACCTTCTGCGTGAGAAGCCCAAGTTGTTGCACTTGTTCTAGCTCCTTCTGCGTGAGAAGACTGACCACTTGCTACAGTAGTTTGTCCTTCAGCGTGAGAAGACTCTCCACAACCACTTGTCTGGTTTCCTTCAGCGTGAGCCATATCAGAAATAGCCCACGTCTGCTTACCTTCTGAATGGGATTCATTACCATTGGCATTTGTACTCCAGCCTTCTGCGTGGGCTTGTACGCCTCTTGCTGTACAGCTTTGTCCTTCAGCGTGGGAATATCCACCATATGCACCATTAAGCCATCCTTCAGCATGTGAGGAAGCTCCACTTGCGTTTGTCATATAGCCCTCAGCATGAGAGCCATATTTTCCAGATGCTTTTGTAAATTGTCCTTCAGCGTGTGCTGTTTCATTGCTTGCTGTAGTTCCACTACCTTCAGCATGAGAATAATTTCCACTAGCTGTTGTTCCACTACCTTCAGCGTGAGAAAATTGTCCACTTGCCTTTGTTCTTTGACCTTCGGAATGGGCACAAAAACTAGTTGCGCTTGTACTTTCTCCTTCTGCGTGAGAATAAGAGCCATTTGCATATGTGCTAGCACCTTCAGCGTGAGAGGTATATCCATTACCGTGTGTACCTTGTCCTTCAGCGTGAGAACAAGTACCAGTGGCTGATGTATAATAACCTTCTGTATGCGCATGAAGTGAAGATGCTGTCGTACCTTCTCCTTCAGCATGAGAATAATTACCGCTAGCACTTGTTCCATAACCTTCAGCGTGAGAATAATTACCGCTGGCTATTGTTCTCCAACCTTCAGCGTGAGATTGTTGACCGCTAGCAGTTGTTCCACTACCTTCAGCGTGACAAGCTTGACCACTTGCTCTTGTGTATTTACCTTCTGCGTGACAAGCTTGAGAAGTCGCACTTGTTCCTAAACCTTCTGCATGTGAATAACTATCAGTTGCTTTTGTGTAAAGACCTTCAGTGTGAGAATAACCTCCACTTGCAATTGTGTCACTACCTTCTGCGTGAGAGTTATATCCACTAGCGAGTGTGCCATAGCCTTCAGAATACGTATAAGAGGTTGTAGCACTAGTTTTATATCCCTCGGCTGTTGAAAAATTGCCACTTGCTACATTATCTCTGCCAATAATCAACGCTGAGTTTTCACCAGTTCCACGTTCCCAAATATTGTCTTTTACATTAGCTTTTCTCTTTTCAAGGTCAAGTAATGCCTCTGCTGTAACACGTTCCTTCTCAATCATAACGTCTGTTACAGTCTTCGCGCTACCTTCGTCAATAAAATACTCACCAAGCTTCTCCTTAGTATAGTATTCGTCAGATGAGAAAGGAACAACGTCACCACTGGTGTTCTTTATAAACAACTGTTCCTTCTCAGCGAAATCATTAACACCTATCTCAGCAACTTTTAACTGTTCTGAGGTAGGTGCTTTTCCTTCAACACTACTTTTAATGTGTTGGTATCTAAATTTCTTTGCCATATATTTTTTGAATTATAAAATCCGTTATTAATGAAAGTGGCGGTAAATATTTCAACCGCCACCCATGATGTAAAATAAAAAATTAAATTAACCTATGTTTAATTAAAACTCTCCAGCTTCAAGAATGATGTTTCCTTCGTCATCCTCATCAACATCTTTTACACCACTAGTTGATAGCTCAGTGATGCTGATTTCAACGTTTCCTTCGCCAACGATTGTCTTTCCAACAACTGTCTTGAGGTCATCCTCAGTCAACATGTCATCTTCAATATTGGTAATTGCACTGTTGATTTCAGTCAATGAAGAATAAATATCAACAATATCTCCCTCAATTTCTGTAATATCTCCTTGGATGGTTGTAATTGCTGAATTAATATCAACAATATCACCTTTAATATCAGTAATGTCACCCTCGATATTATTTACAATTTCATCAATTTCAGTCTTGTTATAATAATTATCTGGGTCGAAGATGTCAGTCAATGGGATGTCTGTTTCCTTGTCACCAGCATCTGTATTCCAAATGATAACAAGGCATCTAACAGTTTCTCCACTAATTACAACATCGTCAATCTTGACTTCCTTAATCATTCCATCAACAACAAACTGTGCTGCATCTACATAACCAAGAACTGCACCACTTGTTGCGTTTGCATAGAAGTTGATGTGTTTTGTATCGGCATCATATTCAACAGCACCGAACTTGTTCTCCTCCAATGCCTCAATTTCCTCTGTAATTGCTGAAGAAACATCTTGAATGTCACCCTTGGTAGCAACCTCGTTTTTCTCTACGTCTCTCTGTGCAAGTTGCTTTCCACTCTCTTCACCCTTGGTATAGTACAAACCACCTACGGTAACATCAAGCTTAGTGCCCTTGTAGCCATCTTGAGAATCAACAGCGTAGACTTGAGCAGCAAGACCATTCTTACCACCATCGTTTACACCTGCGAATGACCAAGTACCATCATTGTGCTCGAACTTAGCACCACCGCCATCGGTTTCATTGAACATAAGTGCTCTACCGTTCGCACCATTAACTATGTAATCGGTCTTATTAGCAAGTTTCGCATCAACTTGTTCCTCAGTAGGAACGGCTACCACTTCTTCGTTTTCATTCTTAAAGAGAATTTTCTCTTCGCCATCTGCAACTGCCAAACCGATTTCAGCCTCTCTGAGTTTCTCTTCAGCAGCACTTATAGCTTGATTACCTGTCTTTGTGGTAAACAAATGTGAATACCTAAATTTCTTTGCCATATTTTTTTCTTTGTTTTATAGTTATTATTTTCATTAAAAATCACCTGCTTCAAGAAGAATATCTCCAATTTCATTCGTATCGAACATGTCAGCAGAATCCTTCAATTCATTATTCATATTATATAGATTAAGTGCCATTTTCTTCTCATCTTCCTTCCATTCATATTCAATGTTGGCAAATGCGGCATCCTTAACCTCATTGAGTGCTTGTTGCAAGATAAGCTCATTGTCAATGGCTTGTTCAACCAAATTCAATATATTCTCTTCTGCTGTCGTTGCACGGTTGGTTTCATCATCGATTGCCCCTTGAATATGATTAACAACTCCCTCAATGTTAATATCAACTACATTACCATTTTTGAAAGTAATGGTTAAAATATTGGTAGAAGGGTCAAAACTAGTACTATCTATACTAGGGATTGGATATTTGAACTCGTTGACATCAATTGTGCCAACTTCTTCTCCAAACTCATTATAGAAGTAGATTTTGTTCTTATCACTTTTGTACTTAACGTCAGCGAAATATATGTCTGAATACCATTGTCCAGCGACATTGCTATCTAGTTTGTTTTGCTCTCTGTAGCCCCAAGGCTCATACATTCTATTTCTTGTCTTTTTTGTTGCCATTACTATATCTATATTTTTATATAAATATTTTATTGGGTTCTAATATTAACAAAAAAAGAGCACCTATTTTTTAGGTACTCCTTTTTTATTCTTTATTCTGGGTCATCTTCATGTCCATCGTCTCCATCTGGTACAACATCCCAAGCTGGTTCTGGGTCTGGAGTTGGTTCTGGCTCTGGCTCTGGACCTGGGTCAGGACCTGGTTCTGGTGTAGGACTTGGTTCTGGTTCATATTCAAATGTCTTTATTTCCCATCCGCTTGGTACACCATTGTAACCAGTTGGATGTTCCCAGTTAGTATTTTCTGGCATATAGAATGTACCAGTTGGTGCTACACTATAAACCCAATTTGTAAGCTGGTCTTTCTCTGGGTCAGTGTCAGTCATGAAGTAAACCTTTATCTCTGACAACCTGTCACAACCATAGAACATTTCCTTGAAACATGCCTCAACACCAGCTGTGTTGTATTTGTTATATAATGATTCTGCCTCAATATCTGGAGCTTTTGTAAGATTCTTACAGAAAGTAAACATATTTTGATAGATGTAGTTTGCTGCACTTCCATTGCTTCCAATAAGTTTCTTTATAGGTAATACAGATGGTGCGGTTTCAAGTGCAGTACAGCCAGAGAACATACCATAATAACATGCTTGACCACCAGATTCTGCTGGAAGCTCTGGAGCATTCTTCAGACTAGTACAACCTGCATACATATATGTCATAGTTCTAGTAGAAACTCTCTCGATATGACTCATATCTGGTGCTGTCTCTAGGGCAGTACAATCTCTAAACATTCCCCAATATGTTTCCATGTTACCCATAGGGTCTCTTGGAAGTGTTGGAGGAGTCTTAAGTGAAGTACAATTACCAAACATTACCACACAAGCATTCATTCCTAACTCAGTAATGCCGCTAAGTTCTGGTGCAACTTCAAGAGAGGTACAGTCTTCAAACATAGCTGCCATTCCGTAATGGTCAACTTTTCCAGTTAAGATATTCAGCTTAGGTGCTACCTTAAGTGATTTACATCCTGCATACATACAGCGGAATGTAGCATATCCGACATCTTCTATTGTGATGTCTCCAGCCTCAGTAACTCCACTACATCTATCGAACATATGTTCACATGCCTCATTATCCTGGTTATATGATGGGTTTGCTGTAAAAGTAAATGATGGTATTTTCTTTAAACCAATACAGTCATAGAACATACTATCAAAACAACCATACCTAAGCATCATGTCTGGGAAGTTGAACTCTGGAACTTCAGTAAGTGAATGACAGTGAGCGAATGTGTACCAGAATGTTCTACTACCAAACTGCTTAGTAAGGTTGGTAAGTTTTGGTGGAATGGAAAGTTTATGACAGTCATAGAACATCATCTGAAAGTTACCTCCAGACTTAATTGCTGTCTCTAGACCAGCGGCAGAAATTATACTAGTGCCAGAGAAGAGGTCTCTATAATTGCTACTATCACTTGTAACCATAAAATTATCCATCTTTGTCATTGAACAGAAGTTACCCTCGGCATTACAATCACCCTCAGTTCTGAAGATTCCACATCCCCATGTTGAATGAGGCTTCAAATTTCCCTTGAACATACACTTTGTACCGTATGGCACATCTATATATGTCTTTCTTGGTAATAGTGTCCAGCTATAACCACCATCAAGGCTGTAGTAAGTATCTCCACTTATGGATACCCAGTTTAGATAGGCAGAGTTATAAGCATCCCAAAAAGCGATTCTCATATCCTCAAGAGGCACAAAAGTAAGATACTGACTCTTGTAGTTCTTACTGTAATGTACATGATTTTCCTCTTCGCAATAGCTTACATTTGGTATCTCGTAATCATAAGATGCAAGAAACTTAGTGTATCCGCTATGGTTCTCAAATTTTGTTACGTATTCAGTTACTTTCATAATTTTTACATATTTTATTAACTATAAATATTTGTTTATGGAGATATGTTTTTTATTTTTTATAAAAAGAAATAATTTTTTAATATATTAAAAATGGATAAGAAAATTAAAATGTTAGTGATTCCTTCCGACAGAACTGGTGTCGGAAAGTTCCGTTCAGTTGACCCACATGTTTACATCGGTGAACATTATAAAGATGAATTCGATGTGGATGTTGTGTATAGTATGCCAAATGGTGATTTAGAGACATTCTTGAAACAGTATGACTTAATTCACATCCATAAGCAACTCGACAAACAATGCAAGGTTATTGATATGATTAAGTTCTTGGGTATCCCAGTCATTATTGACATCGATGATAACTTCAAACTTGGTGATGACCATCCAATGTCATTGACAGCAAAGAAGGAAAAATGGCATGAGCCAATCATTAATCACCTTCAAAAGGCCGATTACGTTACAACCACAACTCCAATCTTTGCAAATCTAATCAAGAAATACAATAAAAATGTAAAGGTATTCCCAAATGCAATCAATCCAGAAGAGCCACAGTACGCTGTTCCAAAGACAGAGGGTGATGGAAGACTAAGAGTTGGTATCATCTGCGGTTCTTCACACTTGAAAGACTTGCAATTGGTTGACGGTATTGCAAAACTTGTGGATAAGGACAAGGTACAATTTGTTCTCTGTGGTTTCGATACAAGAGGTAATAGGACAATATATAACAATGAGACTGGTGAGAAAACCACAAGACCAATTCGTCCAGAAGAATCAGTATGGTGTGATTATGAGAGGATTTTCACAGATAACTATAAGACAATCTCACCAGAGCATAAGGAATTCTTGCTGAAGTATTTGAGTAATACTGATGACCCATTCACAAATGAGCCATATCGTAGAATGTGGACAAGGGACATCAATAACTACGCTACTCACTATGCAAACGTGGATGTATTGATTGCACCGTTGAAGGAAAATGACTTTAACATCGTTAAGTCAGAGTTGAAGGAAATTGAGTGTGGATTTACTCACACAGCATTCATCGCTCAGAATTTCGGTGCTTATACGCTTAACTTGATTCCAATGATTGAAAAGGGTGGTAAGATTAATGAGGAAGGTACTGCACTTCTTGTAGACTCTAGAAAGAACCATAAGGATTGGGCTAAGTACATCAACAAGCTTGCAAATGACAGAGAGATGCTTAAGAAGCTTCAAGATAACTTGTATAACTTCGTTAAGGATAGATACTCACTTGCTGAGATTTGCAGACAGAGAGTGGAATTCTATAGAAGTCTTGTTAATAAGTAAAATAAAAAAGAGTGGAGGTTCAAACTCCACTCTTTTTTTTAGAGATAAAACGACCAAAAACTAACTAATCAATCAAAAACTCCCAATCAAAAATGAATTAAGCTTCAAATTCTGACTGGTCTACTGGGCTACATTGTATCGTTCTATACAACGGTACTGTACCCCATAGAGTGTGTGCGTTGTCATAATTGTTCCTACCGTCATTATTAACAACGAAATATTCTGCGTGTGTTGGAGATATTTGAACCCCAATGTAATCACCTTTCTTAATATCAACATCGAGTTCATCAAGTGTTTCTTGATAAACACCAATGGTAAGCTTGCCAGTTTTCATATAAGTACCAAGCTGTTTTGACTTGTCATATGATTTCAACTCTGGCTGTTCAATCTTATATGTGCATGGTATTTCAATTGGTGTCTTGAATATAATGCTATCTGGGTCTGTTTCCCCATATATTGCATCAGTCTGAGTCTTTGACATGTCAATCTGATATAATATGACACTTTGACCCATATCTTGTTCGATATAGTCCTTACCAATCTCCCTCTCCAATGCAAACATTTCTGCATCATAGAACAACGTGTTTCTATTGATTGGTACTCTTCTTACATTCTTTGCGTTAAACTTTAAATTTGCCATATATTATATGTAATGTTTTTTCCAAACCCCAAGTGTTAGACCTGGGTCTAATATCACAATATTCGGTTGGCCATTCCTATTTACAATACCGAAATTTGCAACACTCATAGCGAAATCTCCGAACTTGCACTCCCTAACTAATTTTCTAAATTCTCTGAGCCAATCATTATTTTCAATTATACCTTCAAACATTGAATTATAATAATCATCGTGTGCTACCTCTGTTGATTCTATATAAGTAAATATATCTCTCAAAGAAGCTTTACCTTCATATTCCTCTTCTGGTTGCTTTATTCCATCACCAAAGTATTTGTTATAACCAACCTTTCTATCGCCACCGTGTATTGAATCTGGGTCTTCGTTTTGTGTTGAATTTTGATAATAATGAGAATAGAATGGTATTCCTATAACCATTTCAAAATCCTCATATGTTGCTGGAACCACATTCTCACAAACCAAATATGTAAAATTCTTATCGCAATCATACACTCTAGCCAATAATGGCGAGTTCGTTCTTTGGAATATTTGGTATTCCATCATATTTTGGTCAATTCCAGCTTGATATTTCCTACCATATGCCAACTTAAGTATGATATTGTCACTTAATGTGAATACACACCTAGAAGAACCCATTGAAACTGGCTGACCTAGCCATCTTCTGCAATATGCCATCTGAGGCACACTATTATCCTCATCAGCAAAAGCACTATCGGCAATTGCTGTCAGTTCATCAAATGAGAAACCCTCTCTATATGCTTCGAAAAGTCTCTTTTGCTGAGACTCGTTTATCTTAATAACTTTCATCTATTATGTTAATCTTGCCTTTGAAACCCAATTATTGATTACAGAATCATTCCATTTAGGGAATTCATTTCTTAATTTCATCGCCAATTCGTCTTGAGTTGGTGCGGCTAGGTTTACTTCCCTATCCCTAAGTTTTATTGTCAAAGTATACTCATGTTTTATCAATAGATTATATAGGCCATTTAATGAATTCTTTATCACGGAAATGAATTCTTCTTTTCTTCTCATCACTTCATTTGCCATCTTATTCACATCAAATTTAATTAATCCATTCTCATTAATAGAACAATTTGATGCTATTCTTATTAAGAGCCTAACAATGGTATATGAACATATACGTATTTCATAGTTTAACTCACCATGAGAAAAAATTCTATCCCCTATTACAAAGGTGTTATCGTCATCTTCAAATATCAAGAAATAATTTTTATTATATCCACCTACATTACACCTTGAAAGCAATTCCAAATGTCCGTTGCTATAAATGTCTAAATCTCTACAAAAATCTTTAGCAACGACTGCTATTTCACTAGGTGTAGGCATACTATTGCCAATAAAAACCCCATGTTCGTTTTCAAAAGTTCCCTTTTTAATTCCTTCTATAACACCTCCAAAGGCATTCTCCACTTCTGCATCCTCTATGGCCATAAACTCCTTGAGAATATCTGCCGCATTGTTAAGACGTTCGTTATAAATGCGTTCTTGTTCTTGTCTAGCATTTTCTCTCTTCCTTTCAACAGAGTCATTTTCCTTCTTGAACTGTGAAAATACTTCTGAATTTTCATTTGGCTCTAAGGTAACAACCAACCCATCTTGCTGGGCTCTATACGCATTGTTTATAAGTTTCTTGCTGAATTTATCCAATAATGCATATGACTTATTAATGAAATTCCTTTTGAATGTTTTCCAATTTGCATGTTCCAAACGTCTATTTCTAGCAAGTCTTCTTCTTAACTCATCAAAAATAATATCCTCATTCTTATTTGTATGCGTTGCCAAATAATCAATGTCTTCCTTTAACTCTTTGATATATGACTGACAAAAATTAATTCCAAATATTGCATGGGACTGGTATGCATTTCTCTCAGTAAAAGTCCATAATCTATATAATATGTTATTCACAACATCACAAGTAGTACTTCTAACACCATTAAGCCCAATATAACTTCCACCATAATGAAATCCAATTTTCTTACCTAGTCTTTCTTCCACTCTAGCATCAAGAGCATGTGTTATTTCATGATAAAGCCCACTTAATACCTTTTCTGCTGTAATCTTACCATATAGATGTAAAACAATATCTTTTTCCGAAGAATGATAAACGCCATCCCAACCAACACCGTCACCGTCAATCTTATATGTCACAAGAATTGGTATCTCTTTATTGCCTAAGAAAAGGCTATATTTTGCTTTAAACTCCTTATTTCTATTAATGCGCGTCTTCATATTCAAAGGCGCAAAGTCATTTGCGATTTTGACTGACAATTGCGTAATTGCATCGTCTCTCCAAACCGCCATATATTCCATCAATAAGAACTTATCTACCTCTTCATTAATTATTTTTTTTATCTCTAACGCCATAATAACATTATTTTCTATAAATATAAGCATTTTTTCATTTAAAACACTTGATTTTTTCAAAAATATTTTTATATTTTATCAAGGATAAAATATAAAAATATGGCATTACCATTAACAAAAATTGAAAGGGCATATGATATATTGAAGGAATACAAGGGTAATAATTCGTATATTATCAAACTCAAAAACACAGTAATTGCATACCAGACAAGGGCAATGAACGATTTTGAGGTTGAATATGTTTTGACCAATTTTGACAAAGAACCAAGAGAAATCAACAAGATTGTTAAGATTGCTGATTGGTATGGCGAAAGCCTTCAGAAAGACCTTGAATTGGACTTTGTGCCAAAAGTATTGAAGGTTACTTGGTATTTGGGTGAAAAGGATAATCTATATCATTTCTATTGTATCTACAGAAGGTCACAAGAAAAGGCTATGGAGCTATTTGCCCCTAAAAGAGCTATTCTGACCGATTTCTTATCTGAGGATTGGACTTTAAAGGAAATCGATTTTAGGCCGTATAACGAGCGTTTGAGCTTTAACCTTTATCCACACCAAGAAGAGGCTGTTAAGTTCCTCACAAGCCGTAAAAAGGCTATTCTCGCTGATGTAATGGGTTTCGGTAAGACATTATCAGCAATTGTTTCTGCATTAGAGGACAAATATGAGAAGATATTGATTATATCACCAGCTTCAGTGAAAATGACTTGGTTCAAAGAACTAAAGGGTTTGGTTGATGAAGATGAGATTACCATCGTTGAGGGCAGCAAATGGAAGGAAAACAAGTTTACCATCATCAATTACGACATTTTAAAGAATTTCTATGAAATACCTATGGAAACAGTAAAGACTAGTTCGCTTGAACTTGATGGTGATACTGTTAAAAAGGTAGTTAAGGAGAAGGAAAAGGTATCAAGAAAGCATTCTGTCATCAATGAGGCTATGGAAAACAGCCAATTGTTCCAATCTCAATTCGATTTGATAATCATTGATGAGGCTCACAGACTATCTAATACAACAAGTGGCATCTATAAGATTGTGTCAGACCTTGTTAAGAGGTCAAATCCAAAGGGTATATACGAATTGAGTGGAACACCTATTACAAATAGGCCAATTAACTTCTACAATCTCCTTAAAATCATAGGCAGTCCGCTTGCTGATGATTGGAAATACTACGTTGAGAGGTATTGTGATGGTAAGTTCTTTTATAACAAGAAAGAGCGTGATGCCCACACCTTTATATTCTGTAAGAAGGTTGGTAAAAACAGTTGGTACGACCTTTCTAACGAAGAGAAGGAAGAATTGGATAAAATTATTGATGCAAGATGTAAGAAAATCTGGAAAACTGATGGCTCATCACATCTTGACGATTTGCAAGAGGCTGTGAAGTCTTGTTATATTAGGAGAGACAAGAATGACTTGGTTTTGCCTAACAAGACTGTAAAGGTTTTGAATTATGATTTAACAAAGGAAGAGAGGAAGAGTTATGAGAGAGTGTGGGATGAGTATCTTCAAGCGCAAGATGGCAAGAATAAAGAGGACTTGGAGAAATATAAGGCAATTACTGAGGGCATTATGATGCGTCAATGGCTTGCAAATGCCATGACTGAGAAAACAATCGACCTTGCTAGGAAATGCGTTGACCTTGGCAATAAAGTTGTAATTTTCTGTTCATTTGATGAGGAACTTAATACAATCAAGGAGGCATTTAAAGACATTTGTGTTGTGCATAACGGTAAGATGCTTATAAAGAAGAAAGATAAGTCAGTAGAGGAATTCCAAAATAATCCGAATATCCGTGTATTTATAGGAAATATACAGTCTGCTAGCGTTGGTTTAACGCTAGTGGCTTCTCGTGTTGCTATCTTCAACAGTTTCAGTTGGGTTAGTGGTGATAATCTCCAAGCGGAGGACAGAATACACCGTCTGAACCAAAAAAGAGACGTAACTATTTATTATCAAGTATTTTCCAATACTTTTTATAAGGAAATGTTTGATAAGGTAAGAGGCAAACAAGAGATAATAGACAATATAATTGTTAGTGAAAAAAATAAGTAATATGGCGATTAATCCAAATATTTATAGAAATGGCATAAAGGGACTCTTAAGCTATTGGGAGATAGAAAGTCTCCCAAGGGATTATGAAGTGTACAAGGCTATGTTTAAGGAGGCCACACAAACAAGAGAACAAAAGGAAAATAAATAACTATATAAATTGTAAAAATTATGGATTTTAAAATTGATATGTCAAAAGTCGTTAAGATAGTAGTTGCAAAGGATGAGAATTCATTCATTGAATATGCAATTGACAATGGTACTATCGTAGACGTTTCAATAGTTAGCAAGGAAGCTACAATTGAAGAAAAGGTACAGAACTTAAAACAGACTGATGAAGATGTAAAGAGAATCAGCAAGCTCATTGAATTTGATAATGCTGGTATACTTGACAAGATGGCTAAGACTGGTGACTCATTGTTCAAAACAATTGCTAAAACAGTTGTAGATGAGCCAATTGAGGCAAGTGTAATCAAAGAGGTAAAGGAAGCTACCGATAACATCAATCACGAGACTCTTACTGAGGGTGTTAAGGATGCTGCAAAGATTATGAAGCTTCAAGAGAAGATGGACGAGTTTGCAAGAGCAAACAGAGACAAGATTGCTGAAAGTATATTTGAGGATAAGGTTGAAGGAAAAGGTCCTGAAATGATGGAGACTTTGAGTTATACTTCAAACAATGGAAAGAAGTATAATAAGTATAAGTGGGAAAAGCCAGATTTCTCAAAGATTACAAAGACTAGCGACAGAACAAAGAGAATCGAAGGTCTTAAGGGTATGATTACAAACATTAACAAAAATAACAACAAAAGAAGATAATGGAAGAGGAAGTTAAACTAGGATTCATCAAGCTTATTGGTGAGGAAACTGATGGATACTATAGGTATGAATTCATATTCACTGACAACATAGATGAATTCTGGGGAGACGGATTCGAATACAAACCTTGTTGTTTGGTCAATAACCTCACTCCCCATGACATATATATGACTGAGATTCACGTTGTCAAGATGAAGATTAAGTTGGACTTAATACAAGATTCTTGTTGTTTTGGTTTCCAAGACTGTACTGACGGAATCATAGCATTGGCTTGGGAGAATATGGATGCATATGATGAATATCCTGATGACGGAAGAATATTCTTTAGGTTTGGCGAGACCTTGGAAGAGGTTGAGAACAAACTAGCAATAAAAAATGTTGTAATGATTAATTAACTATGATTGAACCAAAATTTCAAAAAGGTGATTATATCATCAATAGAACTAGTGGGGATATGGGAATTGTAAAAGGTGTTACGAAAAAGGGATATTACCAATTTACTGCATTTTATGGCGATATGTTCCACGAACTAAAAGATGTTAAGAACCAAAACTATGACTTGCAGATTAACTATCAGAAATTCTATGACATATGTACCGAAGAGGAAAAGAAAAAACTTGATGATATAATAAAAGAAAAAGGAGGGAAATAAATTCTCTCCTTTTTTATTTGGTTGTTGGTAAAATTGTAATCAAAAGTTTTTCTCTAATCGGCATATTAAGTATACCGCTTGGATACGTATACTCATCATTCTTAATGTTTGTGTTAAAATTAATTTCAAATGTTCCCTCATAAGCTCCAGCCTCCTTTGTGTCATGTGCTTTCCAATCGTAGCATATGACATATTGTTCCGTGCAATCATCATTCTCACGCAACTTTATATAAGCTTTACCCTTTGCAACCTTAGTTACATTGGTGTCAATGTTAACCATTGTGAATGTAATGTCAGCACCTTGGATGCATTCATGAAACTTATGGAAGTCATGTCTGCCATCCTCGATTAACTCCATTCTTATCGTTGGCAATGTGCTGCCTTGTTTTATGTAGAAATATTGCATATTAATTTACCTCTTATTATCCTATAAATATTACCATCAAATAAATATTTATAAATAAAATAAAAACATTATGTTAATACAACCAAAACCATATATGGATAAGCTTAGACTCAGACACCATGCCTTTGGTACTGAGAGAAGACGCAATATGTCAAAGATGATATTGGAGAGAGGAACACCATTTCCAAAGCCGATTGAATACTCTGACATAGATGAATCTTTCTATAAGTGGGTTGATGAAAAGATAAGGATTGTTTATGATGGCAAAAGACTACCAACGTATAAGTTATACAGCACTCAGAGATTGAGCGAATATTTGCAAACGTGGGATAAGCAAGATGAAACTGGCAATCCAATCATCAACTTTAAGACCGTTACACGTGAGCTTAATCCACAGAAGGGTGAAAATCAAGGAAATTATTTCAATATTCCTGGTCACAAGGACTTTGCAATGTTCTATGTTCCAGTATTACAAGAAAACGGCACTGAAGCATTCGATAAGTACACAATGAAACAGCCTTTTGCTGTGAATTTTATTTACTCAGTGTCAATCATTTCAAATAAAATTGAGATTATCAATGAAATGAATGAACAGATGCACTATGAATTCAGTGCAATTGACTGTTACATATCGCCAAATGACCATCCAATGTCAATGACACTTGAAGATGTATCTGACGAGTCTGAATACCAGATAGATGACCGTAAATACTACTCTCAAACGTATAAAGTAAAGGTTAGGGGCTATATTATTCGTAGAGAAGACTATAAAGTTGAAAGAATACCTTCTAGATTGGTAATGACATCACATGATTCAGATGCAGCAGGAATCATAAACCGTAAAGGTAAGAACAGATTGGAAGATGAAAGAGTAGTATTCTTGGAAGGATTCAAGGATGACGAAAACTATAGCAAGAACAAGATTGATGTGATGAAGGATGATTATCACTGTGAGCACATCCCAATTAAGGAAGTTGAAAGGGTGCCAGAGATTGAAGAACCAATTGACGATACAACAGAATGTTGCCCACAACCAGACAAGTATCGTAATAAGGTAATGAAGGTTATGATGAAATTCGATGACTGCACATTAGAACTTTCATTCCAAATTGACAAGGAAATGGTACTTACTTCAGTTGAAACAACTAATGTGTATGATTTTAGGTTAATTGTTAATGGGGAAGTAATGAATCTTGACAATGAGATTAAATTCCTTGATGGTGATGAGATTACTGTTAAGATAACAAGGGATGATGAATATGCTGAGTCAGAACTTATATTAATTGGATATGACCCTAATGTTGTCTTTGATAACGACTTTATTCCTGAATCATCATTGGATGAAAAACCTGATGAAGAACACATAATGATAAATTATAACGAAGAAAATTAATAAAAAATGGTTTACAAAACATACATATCAAAATTCGACACCATTGTTAGTAATAGTAAATTCAATACTGGCCTCAATCCAATATCTGAACTTGTCTATGGCCGTAATTTAATAGTATCTAGAGCACTACTTTATTTCGACCATAGTAAGGTAAAGGCATTAATGGATAACGGTATAATGGGTGATATGAGTAAAATGAAACACACATTGCATATCACTAATGCTGGTTCTATCGACTTTACTCAACTTCATCATTGCGAGACTAGTATAATCAATGATAACACTAAGATTCGTGCCGTGTCATTTGACCTTATATTCTTCTTGATTCCAAAACCTTGGGATAGAGGTAAGGGTTTTGATTATAGTAAGAACTTCCTTAATAGCGATTTCTATACTAGAACACCTAAAGACCCAACAAGACTTATATCTACAGATGCTTGCAATTGGTTCCAGAGAATGAATGGTTTTCCTTGGGATGATGGTGAAAAAGATGAACTCGATGAAGACGTAAGAGAAAAAATCATTAGTGACTATCTTGAATCTGTAGGTGCTGAAACCATCGATGACCTCGATGATGATGAGAAAAAAGAACTAGAACAATTACTAGAAGATGCAAGAGAACCTAAATATGCAGATGGTATTTACTCTAATGATAAATTGTCAAAGGAATATGACAAATTCTCAGCTGGTGAAGAATCCATTATCATAGGAAGACTCCACTTTGACGTTGGAAATGAGAATATCAACCTAGATATTACAGATGTTTTCAACAAGTTCCTAACTGGAGAACTAGAAAACTATGGTATTGCCATCGCATACTCTCCAATGCTCGAACTTACTGAAAGCGGATTTGAGAACTATCTTGGTCTTTTGACCGATAAGACAAATACATTCTTCGAGCCATTCGTTGAGACTAGATATACTGATGTTGTGGCCGATGATAGAGCAAACTTCGTCTTAAACAAGAATAATAGACTATATCTATACTGCACAATCGGAGATACCTTGCAAGACCTTGACCAAAATCCTACAGTCACCATTACAAATGACGAGGAAGAGGTTATCACCGACTCAAATGGAAGAGAAATGAGGGACATTCCTTCAATCAAGCAGACTAAGGGTATCTATTACATTGATTTAAAGCTTAATTCAAGCGATTTTGAGGCCGATAGGATGCTTTATGATACTTGGGGTGGTATAGTGTACCAAGGTACTGAATTGGACGATGTAGAGCTTGATTTTACACTTAAGAAATCAGCCAACTACTTCAACCTTGGAAACTCACTTGAGACTACAAATACCACGTTCACCCCTAATATTAGTGGAATTAAGGAAAAGGAACAGATTAAACGTGGTGACGTTAGAAAACTTATTATATCCGCAAAACCGAACTACACAACAAACACAGTACAATTGGTAGATAGTTTGGATATAAGGGTATACATAAAGGATGGTACAAGGGAGATTGATGTAATCGAATGGGATGGTATTCATAAGGCATTCTCAGAGAACTTCTACCTTATTGACACCAACATATTGATACCACAAAGGTATTTCGTAGATGTAAGGATTAAATACGGATTAAATACAATAATCCACCATGACGTTCTTTCATTCGATATTGTAGATGATTTGAATAACAAATACGCATAAACAAAAAAGAGTAGGAATCAGTTCCTACTCTTTTTCATTTTATCAATTTCATTCATGAACTTTAATTTGTCCTTTTTCTTCTTTTCTGCTGTTTTCTTATATTTCTTAGCACGTTGGCCAAGCCATACTGGAATTGCAATGACACCAATAGCTAATCCAATTAGAATGGAAATTGGCCAAGCTGCCGATGCAAGTACTAGTACAAAGCCACAAGGTATTGCGGCCTCATCCAATTCATCACTGTTATACCCAACTACTATTAATGATATAAGCGCGAGGATGATGGCAACTACCAACCAAACCTCAGAACTGATTGTTATTCCAAATATTTCAAACATTACTTAAATCCTCCAAATAATCCTATAACCAATACGACTACAAACCATATGGCAATGCCAATAGCCGCACAAACCAAGAACACCTCAAAGCCGAACCATGCAATATCACTATACGACATGGTTGTCATACCCACCTTCTTAAGGGCAATCAGCACACCAACAACCACTGATGGTATTCCTACACCGATTGCAATACTTCCACTGTTACTATTATCCATGTTTATTACATTTAAAATCTATTGCAAATGTATAAAAAAAAGTTGGAATGACCAAATTAATTAAGACATTTTAACTATTTATATAAAAGAAATTGTTACAACGATGATGGATAAATCATTAAATACTACATAATAAGAAGCGCATTGGTCTTAGGGCTAATGCGCTTTTTTCTTAAACAACAATTTATGGGAAAAAAGAAGAATTTAAAGGGATTGGATGAACTCGAACTTGAGTTTATCGAAGAAAAGATGAAAAAAGACAGTGCTCTTAATTATCTTACATCATGTGGCCTAGCCACGAATCTTAAAGCGTTAAGTTTCAAACTTGACATTAAGTGCAAAAATGAAAAGCAAAAAGAGTTTTTGAATCTTCTAAAAAACAAGAATTACCAAGTCTGTTTCGGTATAGGTGCTCCAGGAACTGGTAAATCCTATATTTCTCTAGCCTACGCTCTCAGAGAGCTTAAGGAGGGTAAATATGCCAACATCGTTATGATTGTGCCTACAGCACCAGCTGGTGGTTTAGACCTCAATCTCGGTTACTTGAAGGGTGATTTCGAGGATAAGACTAGACCATTCAAGGAGTGTGACGAGGAAACGATTGCTAAAATCCTCAAGAACAGTGGTAATGTAGACCCACAATTTATGGCTAAGAACTTGATTGGAGGCGGTTATATAAGGTATGAGTTCATCAACTACGTCTTGGGTAAGACATTCGATGATTCGCTTATCTTGGTTAACGAAGCCGAACAGTACACCAAGGAGAATATGAAGCTGCTGCTTACTAGAATAGGAGAGAACAGCAAGGTTATCATAACTGGTGACTGTGAACAAGTGAACAGACGTGATATTGTTAATAAGAAATCGGAATGTGGATTGGCTTATGCCACAAGTCATTTGAAGGATTTGCCTGAGATAGGAGTAACGGAATTCACAAGGGATGACATCGTAAGAAATCCATTAATAACAAAAATACTTGACAATTGGGACTAAAATAAAAAAGCGAGACTCGAAGGAATCTCGCTTTTAATTTTTGTTATAATTTTAGCATATTTCCAACTTTAATTTCATCATCTTGATTTGCATAACGGAAATAGTTAACTCCTGGTGTAAATGTAAGTTCTCCAAGATATACAGTACCGTTTATTTCATAAAAATCAACACGAACAAATTTAAATGGTTCTGAAAGTTTTTTTGCATATTCTACCATTTCATCAAACTTGGTCGGTAAAGTATCAGTCATTGAATATTTTGCAGGAAAATCTGTCCTACTTATTGTACATTTCTGTAAATTCATGTCATAATAATTCAAACGTTTATCCTTATTGTTTCTGTCTGAAATTACTTGAAGGAATTTTGGCTCTCCGTTAAAACACAAAAATTTATAATCACATAAATCTTCATGCCCATCATTCATATATTGCTCAATGAATGCTTTTCTTTCAATATCGTGATAATGCGCTTCAAAACCATTTCGAAACGTAAAATCTTTACCTAACCAAGTATTAAGTTTATCTATTATTTCTTTCTTGTTAGCTGTCTTTTTATCCTTGACAATTATATTCATTCCACTTCCATGATTACATTTTGCCACAAATTTATCTGGCAATTCATCAAAATTAATATTTTGTGGTTTATCATAAACCTTAATTATAGGAATGCATATATCTTTACCAAGTTTTTCTTTACAATATTCATGAACTTTAATTTTGTCGGCACAAAATGACTTCATTGGGTCAGTATCATAAATATTCAGCCATGTTAACTTATCTTGAATTGTTTTTGGATTAACAAGATTTATTTTTAATCCTTTTCTTTTGCAAGCATCCAATGCTCTACTCATGTACTTTTCTGTATTAATTGTATATGACATATTTTTTTAAGATATTCTTACGTATTCTGAAAGGATTGAATCAATATCATATCCTTCAAGTTTATTAATAAATCCTGGCCAATCGCCACATTGTTCCATACCAGCCCAAGGATGGACATGATGCATAATACATCCCTTCATAATTTTTAAAAGTTCAACAAGTTTGTCTCCCTTTGGCACTTGGTGAAGATTGTCCATTATGTCATCCATTGCCGTTTCATTGACCATTGTGTCACTGTCATGCAAGCTGCCAGATACATCATCATCCTTATTACTCATAATATTGATTCTGTCTGCAACCAAACTTATAATTGAATTGGCAGAATGTTTCTCACCGCTAGCCAAACCTTGCTTATACTTCAACTGTATATATGCTGGGTCTGTACCATTGAATATGATATTTCCAATCATATCCTTGTCTTTGCTATTTAAAGCTTCACCACGTATGCCAGCTCTCAAGTCTAGTTCACTAGCATTTGTTTTGCTGTCATATTTCAGTATAACGTCCTCTTGGCCTCTACCAACAACTGCAACATCTTCGGCTTTTGGAAAAGCACCCCTTGTTGCATCATAGTTTGAAATCTTTCCTATTGGGTTTCTTTCATGAGTTTGCAATAATGTAGTTGCGTTTTCCTTCCTACAGAATGTATTATACTGTGGTTGGGATATGATTGGGCCTAGATAGTATCTCTGAGGTATGTTTTTATCTCCGTCATCTTCCACGAAAACAAACACAGCCTCTCCCACCTTTGGAACTGTTTGAAATACCTTTGGTAAGAGTGGGAACGCCCAAGGAATCTTATGGTAATTATTCGAATCATCTTGCATCAATTCAGCGCGAACTCTAAGAGCATCATAACCATCTTGGGAGAGTGTGGTTTCAACCTCCCTAACAGTACCTATATTAATTGAAAAATTAGCCATCGCTTAACACCCCTCTTTTTTTAAGTTCGTCTTGAGCCTTATTATAAAGGAAATCCAAATCCTCCAACTCATGCACCAATTCGATTATTTTATCTTTCTTAACTTTATATTCATTGTCGTAACCCATAATCTTCAGATTGATTTCAGCATTAGACAATTTACTAAAATCTACGTCCCTATTCATACTTTCTCTATTTTAAAATCTATTACAAGTGGCTTATGGTCTGACAAGCCATCAAAATTGTATTCAAAACGGCATTTACTAACGCTTAATTTATAGTCAGAATTAAGATTATTTATGTAAAATGCTTTATCAACATCATTAAAGTTATTTGGAATTGCCTCGTTAATTCTTAACGAAGATATTTTATTTATCGGTTCAAACAAATTACCAATTAGGTTTTCTACGTCCCAAGTATATTTATCGGCACTATTTGTGTCACCCATAATAATAATTGGGTTATTGAAGCCATTATCGTATCTATTTGTAATATACTTTGATAACTGTTTTAGCTGTGATTCTCTAGCTTCTATATCTTTAGACACATCTGGACAATTCACCTCGTTATAAAAATCAGCATCCATATGAACTATGTATATGTCTATATCAACTTCACCATCCACAGTTACAGTATAGAATCTGAATCCTTTATGAGTAAGAACGTCATTAGCGTGCTTAATATATCCGTATGATTTTTTCCACCTAACTATCTTTTCTTCCTTCACCTTAACTCTCTCCTTATTCGTTATCATATTGAGTCCATCACTCTTAAATCTTGGTAACGGAAAATGAGAAAAGCATTCAGCCTTTGAAAATATTTTGGATAAATCAAACCCACCCATATGGGTTGTGTCGGCATATTTATCCTTCAAATACATCATAAGTTCGTTATGATAGTTAAAATCCTCTTGTACTCCTATTATATCGGATTGAGATAAAGACAAACGCTCACTTATATTCTTCATTTTGCTTGATGTGTCAGTATTATCATTAACACTAACAACTGTTGTTTTCTTAAACAACTTGTACACCCATACAAATGGTTTGAGTATCCAAGGAAGCGTATTTAAGTCCAAATTCTCAGGCAATCCGTCAATGTTATAGGTTATTAATCTTATTTCCATATATCATTAACCTTTAATTAATTAGCCATACCGAAACCTTGACCAGTTGATGTATTCATACCTTGCACGGTTATCGGCCCACCAGCATTTCCTCCAAATGCCGTAAGCATCATAGAACCTGGTTGGAAACCAACTTGTATAGACATATCATGCTTTATTGCTCTATGGTGTTCCTTAGTGTTCGCAAATGTTACAGCCACAGTCAAGTTTGGGCTACCATCTGGCATCGGACCAGTCGGTATACCCAACCTATTTAAATCTTTGACGATATTTGATACGGACTGTATGGTTGAAAGTCCTGGTCTACGTATCATCGAACACACCAACAGCACTCTAGATAACTGTGGAAATGGTGGCCTTAAGTTGTCAAAGAAATTACTTATCGTTTTACAAATCTGCTCTATACCCATAATATTAACAATTATTTAATTCAGGTCTCTCAATATTAGCATAGCTAGTATCAATATCAGCGTAATCAACAGTATCAAGCTTGGTTTCAAGGTCTCTACCTCCGAATGTGAACCATAAGGATGGACAATTACGTAATATCTCATTAATTGCGTCAACATATGCTTCTACTTGCTCTCTAAGCATTAAGCTGTGAAGGGTTGCAACAATAGGCTCTAGATACTTCAAAATAAGCTTCAGAAGCTCTTGTATAATCAAGTCCCTAATCTCCTCCACAATGGATATTATGATGCTTCTCATGGCCTCTAAAAGGTCTTTCATGGTAATCTTCTCCCACTTTCCACCCATAAGGGTTTCATTGACCTCTAATAGCATCAATACCTTTGGACTTAATATCGAAGATACAATTGCAAATGTAAGCTGTTCAATAAGGTCTGTTACAAAATCAAAATGCACCTTGAATTCATCTTCGGCATCTACACCTGCAGTAATATTGGCTGATGTCTGTGTTATCGCACGATTAAGTATCTCAACTTGCTTTACCAATTCAGCATTGGAATCGAATTCCTCTAGGATTTTATGCACATTTTCAAAGCCATTGGACTCCTTGGTTACGTTTCCAAATCTCTCTTGCCTTGCCCTCTTCTCTTGGCTCTTTCTGAGTAATGACTCATATCTCTTATTGTCGAACTTGAAATAGCAATCCTCTACATTTGAATCATCTGAATTGACTATATTTCTAATAATCTCCCTTAATTCATCTATGGCTTCTTGACGTTCCATGCCAAAATTAACACTTATTCCCAATCTAGCGTTAATAACTGAGTCCAACAAGGTTGTAGCAATGACCTTTGCATCGAAAAGCCTCATACCCATTACGTAATCAAAGTTGAATTCATAAACGGTAAGTCCTGGATAACATTCAAACAAGTCCTTAACCAAGTCTTGCGGATTCTCCACATACACATTACCGTTTTTAACAACAAGTTGAACTGTAGTATTCAATCCTTTAAAGGTAACTACTTTCATCTTATTTTCTCCTTCTCCGATACTTTCAACCTTCTCTCCACTTGGGGCGAATGTATACTTTCCGTTTGGGTCATATTCACCCTTTTCATTGAAAAGCATTCTTTTGAAACGCCAAGGTGGTTCTCCAGAGACTAGACTTGGAACGTGCATATATGCCTTTGGAAGAATGGTAAAGCGAATCTTATTGTTTACAAGTCCAGTCAAAGGTGAATCTTCAGACAATGATTGGTCTAAGTATTGCAAGTTGCAAATTGCTCTTTCCTTACTGTAGTTTCTTTCCTTTGTATCGGAATGCTCTAGGTCAAGTTTTCCTTTATAATAAGAGTTGCCAGTTTGTTGATTAACACCCCAACCAAAGCCTAGATTCTTACCCAATTGGCTTGCACGTCTTATATACCAATTGACAGAATTCCAATCATCTGACACAGGTACCAATGTATTCTTTATTATCTTATTGTTTTCCTTCTCACGTCTTGCATCAATACACATTGAAATGATGTGTGATGTTTGAGAATAAGCAAACGTATTACCTGGTAATATACTAGATGAACCTTCTCCACTTTCAAAAGTAACTTCTCCCAATAAGCTACCATTAATAGGTAGAACTTTGGCTGTAGTGTTACCATCTTCAGTCCTACCAGTTAAATCATCAATATCGTTAATTCTTGCTGAATTTGGAAAATGACCTTTATGTATCACGAACCAAAGGAATGCATCAAAATCATCTGCTCTTGCAAACTTATATACATCACTAACACCCTCAAGTCCAAAATACATGTCACTACCATATTCGGATAGCGGATTGGTTGCTAACTTATTGAGATAGTCAATGGACTCGATATTAATATCGATACCATATTCTTGGGAGGTATTGAAATCAGTTATTGCCTTATGTCTCTTCCTATATTTATCTGGAATTCTTGGGTCAATTGAGCAAGATACCATTTTCTTCAAGTTGGTAAGCAAAATAGCCTTAACAGCAATTTCCAAAGCTGGCACCACATATATCAAGAAATTAGTTAGAAATAATCTAATATCATCATATGTAATACCAATATGTTCTGCCATTTGCAACAAAAATCCAATAGGATTTGTTGCAAATGTCAAAGTTAATGATGGTTGGTCTTCTATTAATTGTAGTAATACAAGTACCTTATCTAGCATCGCCTTGGCGGTGTCGATAGATGCCATCGTATCTTGCTGTTGTTGCTTAACACTAGCCATTACTTCTTGTTCAATTCAATTGTCTTAGTCTTTTCCTTCTCTGTGTATGAGTCATCAATCATCTTCTTGATGTCATCAAAGTTGAAGTCCATGTTCTTTATATTCTCACCCTCACTGAATGCTGTCTTAACATCACCATTGTGATGGTAAATATCAGTAAGGATTTTGGCAATATCCAATTTCTTAGATATTGCCTTGTCCTTCATTCCTAAATAGTCATTAATGGCCTTTGCATACTTACTCTTTGCATCCATAGCCTCATTCTCAAGCTGGGTTGAAACAGACAATTTGTTTATTTCATTCTGTGCTTGAACAATCTGTTCATCTGCCAATCTATAAGTCTCTTGCAATAGGTCTCTAATGTTCTGTATGTCGTTTAATTCAATCTTTAACTTTCCCATTGTTTTTTGTTATAAATATTAAAAAATCTATTATTCATTGATAAGTTTCCACTTAACTTCATAATATCTTTTCTTATACACTTTCAAGGCATCCCTAATCTCCTTTGTGTTCAATAATGTTGATTCTTTCAAGAATAAGAGAATGGAACTCTTATTGAACTTATTACTACCCATCTGTGCAAATATTTCATCCCAATTGTTCATAAGGTTGATTAACGTCATACCAACCTTAATCTCATTTTCATTAAGCTTAAGCCTTTCCTTATCATTAAGAATACGTTTGATGTTTTCAACGGTATTGCCAGTTAGTTCAGAAAGGAACGTCTTTCTTGGGTCACTATCATCATATGAGAACCTTATATTATCATCAATTGGAATCTGTGACTCTCCAACTGGATTATCATATGACTCATTTCTCTTCTGATTCTTGGCAAATTGGTTGATTTTATAAATCAAATAGTTTTTACAAATTGTACCGCAATATGAATATGCTTTATAATTTGTGCTAGGGTCGAAACATGACAATTTCGTCATAAGAAATGACATTGTATCATCAAAGGTCTCTTGGAACTCCTCATCTGGTGGATACAATGAATATCTTCTTATGATTGATTCAATCATTTTCGTAAATGCTGGCTTCAAAATCGTGTTGAAGATTCTATTCTTCTCTCTTTCATCATCGGTTGAAATGTAATCTACAACAGCTTGCTCTTGTTCTTCATAGAAGTAGCCCTTCCTCTCTTTTGAAGGCTTTCTACCTCTCTTTTTCTTAACTTTTTCTTCAGTTACGCAAATTTCAGACATTTGTTCAGATATTTATATATGGGGAATATCCCTTATTAGTAAGGTATTTTAATACTAAATATAAAATCAAAGGCAAATCTGCGTAATTTCAACACACTTTCTTTCACATTTCCAATTGGAAATCTTCGTGCGCCTTTTGATGCTCAAATAAAATGGCACTAACCATCAAAAAATTAGTGCCATTTTTCATGCTTATATTATTCTTCAGTTTCTTGTTCTTCCTTCTTGTACTCTTTCTTTCTATCTTCCTTATAGAAGTACTCTCTCTTCGCAAGGTCGAACCACCATTGAGTTTCCTCTTGGCTCATGTTCTTCTTGTATACATCCACAAGTGAACCATCCCTACCTAGAGTGTGATTATAGCACACCTTTGGAATAACAAAGACCTTCTTACTCTTATTTGTAAGACGTAGAAGCCATTCGTACCAGAAGGTAATCTTAATGGATGGTTTAAGTCCTCCTACTTCCTTCCAATCAGCAGTATTAAAGATACTACCTGTTAGATAGAAATCAAAATAGTTCTGAAGACAGTCATTATCAATGTAACCGATTTCATTTGAGAATGAAGAAGCCCATGCAGCTTCATTACCGAAACCAATGTACTTTCCATTATTAAAGTCTGTAATGTCCTCAAGAGTCATGAATACACTCATGTCTGGCATAAAGTCAATGTATTTCTTTACATTATCCAACCAAATTGGAGTGTATGTATCATCAAACTCAAGAATTGAGAACCATTTCTCCTCAATGTTATCGACTGCTGTATTAACTAGTTCTGCGAATGAATCACCGTCACTTTCAGCAAGAACAACAACTCTCTCGTTAATTCCCTTTAACTTTCTACCGTCAACACCCTTCTTGCAAGATAAAATCACCTTAATATCCTCTGGAACACTATCAACAGCCTTATTCAAAAGTTCTATATTTTCCTTACCGAATTCATGCATCGGTATTATCACTACTAGTTCTTTCATGTCTTTCCTTAATTTTTGTTATATAATTCTCTATTATTTCATCGCAACTTCTTTCGTCACCATTGAATTTGTCTATAATAACATCACTTGCTAATGCACAAGCTTCTGCTTCAGCATCTATCTTGAAAAATGGTTTTGCAACTGCTGTTATTTTTTCTTCCAAATCAACAACATTAATCTGTTTGCAATACTTAATAAATGTTTCAAACTTAAACGAATTAGGGTCTTTTAAACATTTATCACTGCCATCAATAGTAACAATACCCATTATAACTCTTCTAACCATTGGGAAACCAATTGTCTCAAAAGGCCCAGTTAATTCTTTTTCAACAGCCTCAGTTATGAGATATACAGCTAACTGTTCCATTGCTAAAGCAACTCTTTCCATTGTTTCACCTTCAAGTCCATCTAAGAAGCCAAGGCTGCTCCATCTATCAAGATACTTATCAAGCTGTTCCTTACCCCAATCAGTTTTCTTAAAATCTTCGTAATTATGAACTAATATTCTTTTATCGAAGTCAAAGTGACCAGCAGTACCACTCTCTAAAAATTCCTTCATATTATTCTTCCTCCTTCTTAGCCTTTATTTGTACCATTAGGTCTTCCATTTCCTTCTTTCTCTTTCCAAGAACGTCCTTAACATACTCGATAATCTCATTCTTGGTATTTTCCTCAGTAAGATTCTCTGTAACCTTCTTGGTTGTTTCTGCTAGTACACTTGGTACTTTATCAGTAATCCAAGAACGTACAACGCTTGCAATCTGCTTGTGAAGGGTATCATAGTCATTGAACCATACGCAACAGTTTGGTAATTCATCACCACTAGCCCAATCAAGTGTGGTTGTTGGAACTTTAACCATTGTAATGCTGCCACTCTTTGCAGCCTCAAGTGCTGAATACATAAAGCTTGCTGTCTCATCAACAACAATTGTGATTGCACCCTCTCTAAGTTCCTTTGCGAAGTCATCCTTTGACAAGTTTCTAAGTTCCTTGAATGAAACCCACTTGAAGAATGGATACTTCCAATAGAATGGCTTAACAATCTTCTTAATATCTGACTGGTCTTTTGAAATCACGTTGATGACCATCTTCTTAGGATTAATGGTTGTACCGAAAATCTTTGAAATAAACGGTGAAACCTTCTTCAACTTAACATATGGGAATACCTCATTAAGTTCTGCTGCTTGATAATCTGAATTGGTAATACCTTCCATGATTCCGAAATCACCCCATTGTGCAGCATATGGCATCTGCTCGACAACATAATCATAGTTCTGAAGTATCGCAACTCTCTTACAAGGAAGATTCTTGGTTTGGTTCATAACTTGTGAATAGATGTCTGGGATAAACAACAAATCACTTGGTGCTGTTCCAACCTCTCCCTTATTAACATTAAGGTGTGGGAGGTTTGCATATTCCTCACCCAACCATGCGCCTACTCCTACAAAGTCATCCTCAGTATGAAGCATACTAACGTCATAACCGTCATTCTTTAGGAATAATGCCAAATTGTAAATGTACTCAAGTGAACCTGAAGGAACACCCTTTGTATCAATAACGAAGAAGTAAATCCTATTTTCCTTCTTATCTATCTTTGAAATCTCTCTTTCAATGTTCTCAATAACCTTTAAATCTTTCTCACTCATTTTCGTTATCGTTTATATCTCTTATTAATTCATATGCTTTCAATGTATTAAGCGTTATGTTCTGTCCCATAGACATCACCTTTGGGTCTTCAATGTTGTCTAGGATGTCTATGAACATCTTAATCATGTCATAACGGATAGTATTCTGACCAGTATAGTCATTTACTTTTACTTCCTTCACCTCTCTTGTGTTTGGTAACATCGTCTTGGAGTCCTTATCGTAAATATAGTGCTCCGTGATTTCCACCTCATTTGTCTTGTCATTAGGATTACCAAATACGAAACTAGTAATATTGTCTAAATCAAAAATGTATGGTACGTTGTTCATCCTTTAAGTTTTTCAAAAAAATTATTATCACTGATAACATCACTCAAATTATCGTAATTCAAGAATGCCTTTTCTTTATTCTGTTCGTTAAACTCACGATTAATCAACACAACCTTCTTGCCCTCTGGTGTTTCCTCCTCAAAGAACTGATTTCTTGCGGTGATAACCACATCACATTCTTCCCATACCTCATTGATTGACTTTGGAAATATGACCTTCCTTACTCTAGCTCCAATCTTACTTAGGAAGAAGAAACTTGATTGGATTGTAATCGCATCCTCATCAAGACTGTAGAAGATGATTCTAATGTCCTCATCCTCGATATTGGTTATCTCAGAAAGCCAATTGGTAATCTTAACCGCTAATTTCTTTTCTGCTGTGTTAGCACATCCGAATATTTCATATGGATAATCAATGTAGATGAAATTGTTCTTCTCATACTTGCTCTTGAACTTGCAATATTTATCAAACACATCACATTTGTCATCCATTTCCTCCCATTCCATAGATGGGTCAAATTCCTTTGCATAATATTTTAAAATTTGCTTGTTGATATTCCTTACAACATGATTTAATTCTACTCCTATTGTCAACATATTATCGTTTATATAAAAAATAATGATTTATTACTGATTTTTCAAGGCTTTTGCCATACATTCTTTACAAACTGGTTCATGGCCATCAGCCTCTTGTATATCTGCATCATATACGGACATTTCCTTACCACACACTGAACAGTATCTCTTTCTCTCTGCATCTACCATACTTACATTTGCATCCTTCCTCTCTTTCTTGGCATATTTCTCAGCCATAGACTTTGAATAGTACTTGGATTCCAAATCAAGTGGAAGTCTCAAATATTCATCCCAAGTGAAAGTTAAAAGATATTCATAGTCTTCTTGTCTGAAATCCTTGAATTTCGCACCATTAATGAAGCTATAGTTTACAAAATCATCTTCATTGTATGCCTTATAGGTTGTAAACGAGATATTCATGATTGAAGATGCAATCTCATTCCTAGCCACTTGATATTCGTTCTTAACCTCCAATAGTTTCTTAATCTCATTGATAAACGGCATTGAACTTCCATCATAAGGATTCGGTTCTGTACTGAAATGTAGTGTAGTCTCAATCTTACCAGTTTCCTCGTTGATGTCAACATCAATCTTAGTAGCAAACTTCTCAACCTTAAATCTTACGAAATCCTTATAGTCAATCTCAAATCTGTACTTATCAACACCATTGCTTCCAACTTGCTTCAAACTCTCTAATACTGATTCACAGATTGATTCATTCTCTTGGGTGAACTTGAATTTTGTTCTATCCTTTGGTTTCTCTTCCTTATCTTCCTTTATGGCAACTCCATTACCCAAGTATTTGTAGTTTTTAGACTCATTCTCGACCAAATAAGTCCTATACCTTAGTTCCTTTACCTCTTGGGTTACTTCGCCCTTTAGAAGGTGTTTTGCAACCCTTTGGTCTGAAACCTCTTGCTGAACGTTAACACCATTTTCATCAACTGACTTGTTACCCATAATCTCCGTGTCTGCCGCTTTCATACCAAACGGAAGACCATACCAAAGATTAAGGAAATATTTCTTTATCTTATTCATATTCGATTTCCGTTAATAACCTTTTCTTTAATTCATTAGTCAATTTATCCTTAACTGAAAAATACATCTGTCTCTCCTTAATTGCATTCCGTATATCAGGTGGGATATTCTTCATTGTATCAAGAACGTTATCACCAGTTGCAAGAATGTAACCGTCTGTCATTCTTGAATATTCTTTACATATATCACAAGCAACGTTATACATCGTAACCAATTGCTCGAAACTCATATCCTTTATTTTCATGATGCAAAAATCGTGCCAAACTACTTTAATTCTACTGGAAATTTATTTCCAAACTCTTTATTTATTATTTCTCTGTTTTTATACCAAGTATCTTTCAACTTTCCTACTGAATTATGTGCAAGTCGAATATTGGTTGTAACGCCAATCTTACATTTCTTTGCAAAATAATTTGATAGGCAGAACCAAATGTCATACATATCAAATCCATCAAGTTCTCTACTGAAATTCTCAGATATTCTTCTCTTATGTATTGCCATAAACAAACCATCAATTACAACAACATCCTCTAAGTCTTTGGTAAGCAACGGAGAGAAAGCTGTAAGCCAAGACTTTCCTTCGGCTCTATGTAATACTTGGCCGTATTTCTTATCATAATTCCACCATGCGCCACGTTCATCGAATTGGGCAGAACCAGCAACACCGATGATACCATAATCCTCGTGTTCGTTGAAAAGCCTCAATACCTCTGCTCCCCAACCCTTCTTTAAGAACTCAATATCATCGTGTATGAATATTATTATATCGCTGTCAATTTCCTTATTGACAACCATATCAGCGTATATCTTCGACAAAGATACACCATCTGGATTATGTATCATATAAACGTGAGTATCACACCCACAAGTTTCTTTAATATGTTCAACAAAGCCCTTGTTCTCGTCTGAGGTCTTTTTGGAACAAACAACTACAGCTATCTTATTATCCATTTTTTTTTAAAAAATAAAAAAAAGCGAATAAGAAATAAACTCTTATTCGCCTTATTTTATCATTTATTTACTGCATTTACCGCATTTTGTGAATTTACCACCAAAATTGCCTTTTCTCTAAGCTCTTCCAACGTATTAACACCAAGATATGACATTGCTGAACGTAGATAATCAGTAAAGTTATTTGCCCAACCTTCCATTGTATATTCAACCTTAAGCAATTTCTTCACACCTTCACTAGTCTTGGTCTTTTCACCATTCATGGCAATCTGTCCTTCCCTAGAAGCCATACCGTAGAAAGTGGCAAATGATTCTCCATCTATTATTTGCTTTGGGGCTGCTGATTCAAACATTTTAGCAAATACGCTTCCTATCATGACATAATCAGCACCAAGAGCAATCGCCTTGATTATATCACGGTATCCCCTTATACCACCGTCTGCAATAATATATGGAAGTTTCTCATACTTTCTTTCCTTTTCTAGTTTCTTCTTCAAAAGATAAGTGTCATTGACTAACGATGCCATAGGTTTATGAACACCAGTATTGGAAGTACTAAGACACCCTTTTCCTCCACCAATTCCTATTCTAACGTAATCAAATCCACTTTCAGCATAAAGCTCATATACTTCTTCATTAGCTATATTGCCTCCCATGAGTATCAAATGGTTTCCCCATATTGATTTTGCTTTCTTTGCGACATCAAACATTCTTCTCATATGTCCATTGGCAACATCAATTAATGCTTTCATCGGATAACCCTTGAACATTGGAATTACTGGAGTACAGAAATAGTGTTCAAACTCGTTAAGAGAAAAAGCAGCCCATTTACCTCCAGTTGCATATTTAACTCTAACATCAATTGGATATTGTTCTATTCTAGGTAATATGGAAGTAATCTTATTTAATTCAAATAGATTAAAATTATCCTCATCTACAACAGTATCCATAGGTGCTGTGAACAGAGGTAACATACCATCCTTATCAAATGGAACACATTCTATACGATGGTCTATATCACTGACCACACATGGTTTGATTGTTAGGTCTTCGTATGTATAACATATTCTATTATCTATCAACCCCATAATATTTTCTTCTATTTCTCTTTATGTAAAAATCCAACTCAATTCCATTCTCTTTAAAATTGTTGGCATATAACGTGTAATAGGTATTGTCTTCAACATTTTGAAGTGTCACAGACATGCCGTAAAGATTAATAGTTACAACTCTTCCTCTACGCTTTTCGTATACAATATCACCAGCATTACCCCAATGACGGTAATTATACTCTATCACATCACCAATTTTCAAGCAATCTTCTTTCACAAGAACATTATGTTTAACAAAATAATTCCATTTTTTCTCTATGCTAGGTATATCGTACTTTTCCCTAAATTCATCATACTTATTCCATCCAACACTATAGTAAAACGTATGGGTTAGATTTGAGAACATGCCACTCATACCATGCATACCAAGTCTAGAATTCATAAATTCCTCAAGTGAAAGATATTCAGTGATGATTCCTCCATTTCCATATTTTTGGTTATGTGGTCTACCAGTATAATACATTTCCCTTATTATGGGCATTATTCTTTGTTCCTTACAGAACCAATTAAAAACTTGCGCTGCTGTCATAATTAATTTCCAGTTGAACCGAAACCTCCGCTTCCTCTATCAGTCTCGGATAAGTTATTAACTTCTATTAGTTTTACATTTGGATAAGGCAATACAACCATCTGTGCAACCCTATCTCCAGCATTATATGGTGCAAATATATATGGATTATTAAACGCATTATTCCATGCTTGCATACCTATAGAATTTGCGCTTTCTGTCCTAATACCATTGCTAATTGCGTTTGAGAATTCTGTAACTCTAGCCTCAAGAGCAATTTGTCTCAATGATGTCCTATTCTTGAAACATAGCATTATCTCACCCCTATAGATTGCTGAATCAGCAATGCCTACGTGATTGCAAAGATATGCCTCGGTCTTTCTATTCGAACTGCGTGGGAATAAGAATATTCCATAATGATAATCGGATTCAAAGGCAAGGCCAGTATGATAAATGTACATATCATTATCTGCGTCATACTCACATGAAATTGCTGTCAAATCCATTCCAACGTCACCATCGTGGGCATATGATGGTATTACTGCTCGTTCATCTAGTTTCTTAAACTTAACTTCCAAAGGTGCTTGGCCTATTGCTTCCTTCGCATAGGTGATGAAATCTTTTCTATCATCCTCAAAATACTCTTTATCTTCCATCACTTCTTATTGTTAATTTGAACGTAGGTTAATTCATTAGCTTGTCTTACAATAGTGGCCATAACGCTTGCATGCCATCTTGCTTGGTCATCTGACAAATCCCTATCATTGATTGTTAATGCCTCGATTTCACTTGCGGTTAAGTCTATTCCACATTCCATACACATTGAGAGAGAATGAAGACCAGTACGAATTGAAGGGAGTTCACTGTCATACTTATAAATCAAGCCTCGCTTCTCTATTTCCCACTGATTATCATTAGGTACGATTCTCACTGCCTTTGCAATCTGATGTAATAGACAAACCTTAACCAAGGTGTCCTTGTCTACAGTCTTGTCATTTGGCAGTAACTCATTAATCCTTACAGCATAAGGAGTTAACACTTTTAACAAAATTTCAAGGAAAGAGCCATCATAGGCATTACCATACTCATTTGAATTTGTAAAAGTGGCGTTCAATAATTTCTCACCATACTTTTCTTCCAAAATACTAGTATTTACGCCTAGTTTGGACAATTTTCCAAAAAATAATTTTAAATTTTTTTCCTTTATTTCTTGCGTTATCATAATAAAAATTGTTAGAATTATATTGCAAAGATATGAAAAAAAAGTTAAAAAAACAAAAAAATGGAGAAGTATTTTTCAACTTCCCCATCTTTTACTTAGTCTATATCTAATAAATCAGCAGCCTCTATAGTAACTTGTTGTCCTCCTCCATATTCTATAGTAATAACACCGTTATTTAATGCTATATTCCTAATATAGCCCTCATCTAACCATGTCTTATACTTTGCTACTCTTTCAAGTTTCATAATTATTCGTCTGAATCTTCCTCATTGAATGTAATATCTGTTTCATCAATTCCACTTGCTCCATTCTCTTCAAGCTTTGCAAGTATCTCCTTCATATAGGTCTTCTTGTACTCTTCTAGAGCCTTTGGATTGAGCAATCCGTTATGTACACAAGACATTTCACCCTCATATGTTACGTTCCAAGGTGTTGGCAACTGATTCTTTGTTGTCCTAATCTTGGTTGTGATGCCATACTGATACTTAGCTCCCTTTGCTGTTGCATCTAGCTTCTTCGTAGCAGCCTTACCGATACCTCCAAGGTGAATAATAAGTCTAGCACCGTAGAAGAATGTCTTACCGCCCTTAAGTTCGATTGATGGAACACCGCCCATTGAATTCATTGAGTCATTCCAAATCTTATTAACGCAGAAGAATGTATTGGTGTATTCCTCACTTACCTTCTTTGAAGATGGAATTCTGTTATTAATGATATTGCTAAATGACTGTGAAATAGCACCAGCATCGAACATGTTGTTTCCACTCTTACTCTCAAGTGACTTGAATGATTGTATAGAACCAATAGAGTCCCAAATGAAACACAATGGCTGTTGGATTTCACCTCTATCTTGTGCATCTAGCAAGTCATTGATTGAATATGCTATATCCTCAAGAACTGCTTCCTTACGTTTAGTCTTGGACTCCTTGCCAGTTGAATAGTCACGGTTTCCGTACATTTCAGCAAGAATCTTGTTGTCAAAGTACATAAACTCACCGTCATAGTTGATTATTCTATTTTCAGTGTGATAACTGATTTCCCCAGTTTCCTCGTCAACATCCTCCACTTCAACATCACCATAGATAGGTGTCGCTTTCATACCACAATCTATTGCATATTGGAAGTCAAAGTTATTCTCAGTCTCATATATCACTGGAATGATTCCATTGTTAATACATGATGCGATTAGACAATTCTTAATAGTTGACTTACCTGTGTTTGACCATCCAGTCACGATTGTAAGATAACCCTTTGGAATACCTGGAAGTTTGATTGCATCTGAGAATGCCTCTGGCAATGGAATAAAATCTGTTGGTTTATCTGCAACAGACTTTACCAAATCCTTATCTGACTTCATGGTTAATCCATATTTTTCTTTAAAACTAGATATACTAGGCTTTTTAAATTCCTTTTTCTTGATTGGTTGCTTCATAATTAATATTCTTTTAAAATATGTTCATTTCTAACTGCATAAAACTTTTGCTCATGCCCATTATAGACTATTACCTCATTCATAAATGTATTTGAATCGACCACACCTTCAACTATTCTAAAATTTTCAGGTCTTTCAAATTCGTCTCTCCAATTATCATACCATTTGAATCTAAGCAATGCTCCGATTTTATAATCTCGTTTAAGTCTCATTTTCCTTTAGCAGTTTATCTCTGATTTTGTTTTTCCAACACTTCCTACAAATGGCTCTATACTTATCGTTTCCACCAATTTCAACTTGGCTACCCTCAGTAATAATCTCACCATCCTCATCGAATCTTGCATTGATTGATGTCTTTCTTTCACCGCATTCGCATGATGACTTGATTTCCTCAATATCATCTGCTAATTCAAAAAGACGTTTGGAACCTGGAAATAGATGTGATTGGAAGTCTGTTCTTAATCCGAAACACATAACATTAACATCGAGGAAGTCCACAACGTCCGACAATTGGTTTACTTGTTCCTCAGTTAGGAATTGACACTCATCTATAATAACCCATTTCAATTCTTCAAACTGTGCTGATAGAACATTCCTATATGCCTTGATTGCCTTATAGAGATTGATTTCCTTATCAATCATTACGCATTTGCGTTCAAGTCCAGCTCTAGAACGTATAATACCTTCACCGTCTCTTGTATCCAATGCTGGCTTCAAAACCATTATTTGTATACCCTTCTCTTCGAAGTTGTAGGCAGTACTTAAGAGTCTAAGAGTCTTAGCACTCGCCATACTGCCGTAATAATAAAACATTTTACTCATATTGATTGTAACATTGCCTTTTTAGAATGGTAAATCCTCATCCTCATCTTTAACGTCATTACCATCGATTATATTCACACCGCTAGATTCTGCAATATCAGAGAAATCCTTCGTAGGTTCTGTGATTGCTTCCTCAAGTCTTTGTTTCTCAGCTTCTTCCTTGAGTTTTAGAAGTTCCTCTTTGTCGATATACTTATTCTCTTCCTTACTGAACATTGGAACTCCACCCATTGCGATGATTTCCATGTAGTTATAAGGTTTAACAGTATATACCTCATCCCATTGTTTGCTATCGTGAATCCACTTCTCACCAAGTTCAAAGTCCTCTGAAAGTGGTGAAGGAATACCAGCATCAATGATTTGTACTGTTGTCTTATTGTCTGAGGTTCTTGTTAGAGTAACATCCAAGTCAAGTCCGTTATTAAGGTCAAAGATACTATATTTATTTCCCTTCTTAGCTGCTGCTTCTGCTCTTCTAGTTGCAAGGTTCATAATCTTGTCATAAACTCCATCCTTCTTCTTTGAAGAGTTGAATAGCCAAAACTTAACTCCGTCTTCCTCGTGGTCGCGCTCGATACAGCGCACAATCCACATTTCCTTAACACGATTAAGGAACTCAACGTCACCGTACTTCTTCTTTGTTGGTTCATCAAGTGACTTTGACTTAAGCTCACGTGCCTTTGCTGATGTCTCACAGAAAGGACACTTCTCACCCATCACAGCACCATCTTTCTTGTTGTGTGTAGGGCACACGAAAGTCTTCCACCCACTAGGTGAAACCTCCTTATTGACCTTAACGGTATGCATAAAAACTTTCTTGAATGGACTACCACCTTCTGGGGAGAATGGTAACAGTCTGATTGTAAGTGTCTTTGAGTCCTCGTTTGTTCCTAATCTTGCTTGTAAATAATTCTTTGTGTCAAACTGAGTCTTCTTAACTGGTTGTTTTTGTTCTTGTTCATACTGATTCTTTACTGCGTCATCATCGATATTGACGCTAAAATTCTTGTTGCTCATAAATGATTAAATATTAAAAAATTATTTTAGATGCACGTCTATATACGTGCTTAAAGATATTGCAAAGATATAAAAAAAAATTGAAAAAAACAAATTTCCCAGTTACTATTTTCCAATAACTGGGAAAATATATTTCTTAACGCTCATCGGATTCCCAATCGCGTTCATATTCGTTGTCATACAACTCAAAATCCTCATCAGTAAGACCATCAAGTATTTCCTTTAACTTTTGAGTTGCTAACTGTGCAACTTTTTGGTTTGGATATTGTGATACATATTGTAATGCTTCCTCATCACCAATTGTATTCTCAAGTGTGGTTATTGGGAAACTAGCACTTCCATAGCCAGTTGATTCATCATACTCAGAACTAATCTCACCCTTGATGACAAACACATTTGGATTCTGTTCGCAATATTGCATAAATGGTTGCCATTCTTCTTCGCTAGTCACTTCTGCTACTTTGTCGAGAAAATCATCCATAACGTCCTTTTCACCATTTATCTCACTACGTCCATATTCTCCACCGACCATAGAGTTTCCGTCATGTGGTACATAGCCACGTCCAGTCCAACCTTCCTTTAGAATTCTGTTCACAGACTCTTTCACAATTCTATGTAAATCTGATTCTGTCAATCTTATAATTTGTTTCATTTTGGATAATTTTTTTGTAAATAAGTTAAATCCATATCATCAATATCATTCTCATTACCCTCTAGACTATCATAGAACTTATCATGGTCAATCTTACTAGTTGTAGCATCGTAGAACTTATTTTGTTGGTTATACTTCTTGTTCAAAATGTCATATATTGGTTCTGAAAGTTCTAACATCTTTTGAAGATAAGGGTTATTTGTTTGTTCCCCTTCCTCACTTTCATACTTAACTTTATATATGGCATCATTCAAAGAATTATAAAAGTCTTCAAATTTGCTGCGTACATCCCAAAATATGTCATTAGCCCTATCATAAGCATGGTCAACAGTACCATAGCTTATCTCGTTAATGAGCTTATGATATGAATCTTCTCTTAAATTAATTCTCTTCATTAGAAATTGAACAATTTATCTAGTGTCTGGACATCATCGTCACTTATTTTAAAAAATGTCTGTGCGATGTCATCATCTGGATTATCTACATCATCATTCGTGATTGTATATTCCTTTGTCGTAGGTTCTGCGTTATCAGCATAAGCCTCATAACCGCCTTCAACAGCTTTCTGCGCCCAATATTCGTTTGGCTTCACATTAAATGGGTATGAATCCAAAGAACGGAGATTCAACTTCTCGGTCTGTGTTGGATTTCTCTTTTCAAACTCAGCCTTCAAAGCTTCAATCTCAGCGTTATTACTGTCAACCTTTGTCAAAAGATTACTAATTGAGTCGATAAGCGAACTGATTCTGCTATCAACCTTTGATAAGTCCCTACCGATATGATTCTGTTTGACATTAAGTTTATCTTGAGCCTTTGTCAAACCATCAATGTCGATAGTATCGCCATCATCCTCTTCAGACATATCACCTTCTGGCTCGCCCAATGGGTCTTCTCCACCCATATCGCCTCCCATAGGGTCAGCCATTGGGTCATCGCCACCCATAGCGTTAGGGTCTCCTCCCATGCCGCCATTAGGGTCTCCACCACCCATAGGGTCTGGACCTCCCATTGCGTTAGGGTCTCCACCGCCCATAGGGTCTGGACCTCCCATACCGCCATTAGGGTCTCCACCCATAGGAGCACCGCCACCCATTGCATTTGGGTCTCCACCCATAGCGTTAGGGTCTCCTCCCATTGCATTTGGGTCTTGCTGGTCATCATCAGCTTCGCCAAGGGATTGCTCTATTTCTGGGATATAGCTTTCAACGAGACTCATAAAATGCTTATGTGCCTCGTACAAATTATTTTTCTTAAGATACTTAACGTCAGTCATTTTTGTATTAATCGTTCAATAGTTCCTTATTGTCTTCTGTTAATATGGTCTTAGAACTCTCTGTTCTCTCAATAAGACCCTTGTCCTTCTTAACTCTCTTTACTGGTGCTCCTTGAACATTATCATTCAACACACTCTGAGCCATTGCAATTTTCTCACTTGTTGTCATAACTTGTTTATTTTCATTTACTTTATTTGCTATCCTCTTTTGAGGTCTCATACTGTTGATATGTTTAATAATAAATCTACCCATAGTCTTATGAATTTATTTACTATAAATATTACATTAGTTGAAAAATAACGATTTATCGTCTATTTTAGCTAGGTTTGAGATAGAAAGCTCTCCGTTGGTGATGATTATAAGCTTGTCCTTATACTTATCCCAATCAACAATATATTCATTATTTGGTTGGTCAGAACCTTCATTGTCTCGTTCAATAAGTTTGTTGAGGGCATTAATTGAAAATAAACATCCGTTCTTAACATGCATAACTGTAGCATTGCTAAGATTCTTTATGAATTTTTCTTTATCAAATGTCTTGAAAGTGACAAGGTATTCCCTCTGGTTGGTATCTATAGAATAGATGAACACCTTGTCTAACTTGATGTTGAAATCATTCTTCAATGTTTCAACAAAAGAGAGTATTTTGTTTTTTCTTACAAAAGTTCCAATTATTATTCCACGTTCTGTCATTTCTTATTTAACTTGAGATAAAGTATGGTATAGCATACTTATTATTTCCCAACTGTTTTGAAAGCTTGAAGGTTAATTTTCCATTATCCTCAATGATATTGATTCCCTTTGATTTAATCTTATTAAGAACCTTATCAGTTGGTATGCCACAGTATTCCAATACTGAAAGTGACAGCCCAAGGATTGTCCTTTCGTATGGAATGTACAACAAACTGTTACTTAAATAAATATTCTTAACTTCGCCAGAAGTTAATATAATATTATATAATTTCTTTATATTACTATATTTTAATTTATATATATTAATATAATAATAGTTTATATTATTTAATATATTATTATATATTATATTATAGAAGATTTTCAAATCCTCTTCAAAGTCACTGCGGCTCTCAGACTTTCCAAACGTCCAATACAAATTGTCATCAAGTTGTTTCTCCAAAATACTAGAATATTTCGGATGTTCCTTTGCTTTCTTCCAACCGACAATAAGAATGGGCTTCGTAGCATCAGCCAATGAAATATCATCAACTTGTTCCACGAAGCCATCAATTCCTTTAAGTTTTTTATCCGTAACAATATACCCTAAAATCATAACATTTTAACTAATTTTTGCAAATATATAGAAAAAATGTTAAAATTCCAAATTTATCCTACATATCTCCAAATAGCTTTATATGTACTTCCTTTAGGCTTTGACCCAGTGAAAGCTGGCATACACCCATGTCCTCCTTGACAATCATGTACACTACCCCAACCCCAAGACTTAGGGTTTTCTCCTTTCTGCGCAAGTACTTCCACATGACCATTATAAGCTATAATATCATAAGGTTGTACATTGTCCCAACTATACATCATGTATCTAAAACCTCCATTATGCAAGATATTAGCAGTGCTGTTTGTGGTGCTAACAAAATCAGCAGATGATGGTGCTACACCTTTCTTAAACGTTCCGAAATATTGCAAACATGCACTAACATATCCGCTACAATCATCACGAACCTTGCTATTCAGCATACTGCAATCATACATCCTCTTTTGGTAGGTGTGTACATTCTTTTCATACCATTGACCCATACTCTGTACGGCTTTAGCCCATAAAGAATTAGCTCCCTTGGATTCATAGTTTTCATCACCGCCATCAGAACCATAATCTTTCTCAAATCCGCATGGTTTAACTTCTATTCCATCAAATATATCCTTATCTGTAAACTGAGGTATCTCAGATGGATGTAAACCATGATACTTCTTCCAAATTGCCTTCAAGAAGGATTCATTCATTCTAGTTTCCTTTGTGAACGTCAAGCCACTTGCTTGATTTGCTTGGCCAGTAACCATACCCATTACGGTTCTCTTCTCTGGTGCTGGCTTCAATGAAGCCGTTACATCAATATGTACTGGATTGTTCTTGAAGTCATCATTTGGAGAAACCCACCATAACTTCTGTACATATTCATAATATCCATTTAAGAGAATGTCAAATACCAATGGTAATCTATCATACTTTCCATCCTCTTGCTTTATTATCATAATGTCGGATGTGTATTTCACCATCTCTAGCTTGCAAGGATATAATGTAGAATCTACAGATTTCTGAAGAGCTATGAACAATGCCTCGTAAATGTCCTTCTTACCATCCTTATTTGGCTCTGCGGTCTTTATCGCGTTATCACCACCCTTATACAACGCATAGAATGTATCAGCAGCATCGTATCTTTTTTGGTTAACTTCCTTTTCTTTTTGGGTTTTATCTGATGACCTTTCATATAGGCTTCTGAACTTCTGAGCAGCCACCGATGCTGATTTTGCGCCATCTGCCATTTTATTGTAGGCATTGAATTCCAATGGCACATAGTTAGCTGGAACTTCCTTCGTTCCCTTTGTCTTCGTCATCGTAGCTTTCAAGTACTTCAACTGAGCATCAAGACCACTCTTACCATTTATTCTGACATTTCTCAACTTCTTGGTATACAAGTCCTTATTGGCTTTGTTGAATTTAATATATGTCTTATTATGACCTAGACCAGTTGTCTTACCTTCACATAAGTCAATCAAGTTACCATTATGCCACATACATAATCCTCCACTAGAACCACTATCCTCTACAACAAGGTCATATTTGAAGTAAAGACCAGTTCCTCTATAGTCATGGCTTTCGACATACATGTTACCAACGATACCAGCAGCAGCATAGCCATTAAAGCCAATATCTTTACCTATGAGTTTTTCCATAATCGCTATACCATCCTTCTTTGCTTGCTCAGTCAATTTAACGTACTTACCTTCCTCGAACAATGGGAATGTCTTATATGGACAGTCATTATCAACATCAGCCTTTTCATGCTTCTTATTCTCAAGATATGGGAATGCCTCTCCTTCGAAGTCCTCATCTGTAAAGATTTCTTCAACCAACTTATTAGATACGTTTGCCATACGAGTTCCTTGGAATTCGGTAATCATGTTACCAGGAGTAATCTTATGTGTAACCTTGAAAATCAAGTATGAACCTCTAAACATTGGTACATTTGTTAGCACAAAATACATCAATGGCTGTATCCATGCACAACCCATCATTTCTACCTTGCAAGTGTAAGATAATGTTGCATAAACATCATACATATCTTGTGCAACAACAGCCTTTGTTGCTGTGTCTTGGCTAGCCCTTAATATGGCGTGTTTCGCCATAATAGCTTGCTGCGTTGCAATTGGGCTTGACATACCAACACTAACCTTCTTGAAGTAGCTTTGGTATTGTTTACCATAACTTACTCCAAATGCTGGCAATTGATAATATGTGCTTTTATCTCCACCTCTGCCTCTAATTGGCAATGGGGTTTCGAATTCATCATTAAGCATGAATGTATCGTTGTTAAATTCACCATTATCCACATCCAAATACTTAGATGGCTCATATGGATATAATATAACGAAATCTGGATGTCTATGTGGGTCTGGCATGTCATTATATGCCACTGGTTTAAATAACACGTCCATTGATTTATTGTTTCCCAAATCCAAGAAATTTTGTAAACAAATCATCATACATTTGTTTTGTCCGTATACATAATCCATAAACCCAAGCATCATCATATTGGTATCATTTGTTTTCAATATGGAATCAATTTTTTCACTTAATACCCTTGGATTTATAAGAAGTTTATCGCCAATCTTGTTATAGAATGAGTCAATGAAATGGAACAAGTGTCCAGCGCATCCTTTCTTTCCCTTGATTTTTTCCTCTTCATCTATGTCAAAGAATGTTTCAAATTTCCAAGAATCTCTCTCCATTGCTGGAACCCATTTATCATAAACAAGTTTCAAGTAACGGTAAAGTTCCTTCTTCATGTCCTCAGTTGTCTTAGCAGAACTCTTAACAAGCTGAACGCCATCACCACCAGTTTTTTCTTCTCCAACACTATACAAATCTCTTAGACGATTCAAGAAACCATCCAAATAAAGTGTTGCCACATATTCATCAATCTCCAATCCTTTCTTGGTCACACCTCTAAAGTGATTGACATTACCCTTTGTCACAGAGACAGCACACATAAGTTCATTTGTCAAACTTGCCATAACTTCAGTGTCTTCTCTGAATAACACTCTTCTTGGTGCTTTACGCTTTTCGGTGTCCTCACCTATTACATATTCGCAGCATATCTGGTCACTTGACCCTAAGAAATTATTATGTATTGTTGCACGATTCTTATTTACCCAATTTCTAAAGTACTTGATATATGCTATCCTAGTTGTATAATTAATCTTATTCAGATAGTCAAAAATCTTTCCGAAAGTATTAGGTAATGGCAGTTTCTTAGATAAGGTAGTGATTGATACCTCTTCCTTAATCGTGTTCATACTAGCCAATGCAGCACCAATCTGTAGCACCGCTAACTTAGGTAGATATGTAAATGTCTCATTTGAGTTAAGATGCTTTGCGACATAGGTATAATCTATGGCTTCCAATCCCATTAGAAAGAAACCCATTTCCTTGTCTGCCAAACCACCGAAACCCCATGTAATCGAACTTATATCATCCTTATAGTTTGTCTGCATTACCAAGCTTCTAGCATCTGTTCTTCCAAAGTCTTGCCAAGGTTTATTATAGCCTCTACATTCTGTAAAGAACCATGACGTAATATTCTTGTTTTCAACCTCAGTTGTGTAATCTGTTAACTTGTTAACATCAAATACATATTCAAGTGTCTTTCCACCACTACATTGTAGTAAATTAGAGTTATCATTCTTGTTGATAACAAGTGAATCTAAGTTTGTTTGATATGTATAATAGCATCCATTGCCTCTCGTTACAACGCCTAATTTTGGTCTGAATACGCCTTGTGAATAAATCATTTCACCAAACCTTTCAGCATTGAAAACAGAGTCAGTATTAATCATCTTGTACATTTCACCATAAACGTTGTCTGGCGATGTATTTGAAGCATCCAACACATCAGCTACTAGTTTATAGTCATCTGAGATAAAGACACTACCGAAGCAACTGTCATTATTAGAATCTTTCAATAATGACATTGCGTTTGCATCAGCTTCAATCCAATTGACCATAATGTCTTCATTACCGTGTTGTACACTGTTTGCACCTTTGTTGAATATTTTCAACGTGGTTTCCAAGTTAATGAATGACATATCTTGCATTGGATAGATATATGTCTTTTCCTTTGTGCTGTAAGAAGTGGTATATTTTGAAAGCCAGAATTCACTGTCAAACAAATCATCGTCACCACCGTTACTTCTCCAAGGCAACTCTTGATTATCGCCAATTCCCTTTCCGAATTTAGTACAATTTATGATTGCTTGAGGGTCAATAGTACCACTGTCTGCTTGAGCACCAAGCATAGCAATCATGGTCTTATTGTTAATCTTAATTGAATCATAGAAATTCTCTGCCTCAATAGCTCCTAGGGTCTTAAGGAATTCACCGTTTGTTCCTCCAAATTTATCAGAATACTGTTTTCTGAAATTGCTGATTGATAGAATGTCAAACATACGGATTGCGACTTTACCAGCAAATGCATTTGGATTATTTGACACATCATTATCAGTTCCGTATATACTCTTGGTAAGATGGAAATCATACGGTGTCAAAGGATGTTTTATAATTGGTTTTTGGACAACTGGTTCCTCACTTTCATCTTCAATCGCATCTTCCTCTTTAGTTAAACGTTGTATATGGTCAACGGCATTGAACAAGCCGTTAATCATATCAGCTTCGATGAACTTTTGACCGTTATCGTAATCACCAACCCAAGCATCTACGTTTCTTGGAATACCATCATCACCAATCTCAGTCTTTATGACTCTTGGGAATGGGGATAGTATCTTTGCATTCTCTGGAACATCACAAGCATCACCGTTTTTACCAACGGTAACTCCAACATCCTCTGGCTTTCTGTCCAAGCACTTATCACCAACGTTATACATCATCATCATAAATGTCTCAAGATGAGCCATCATAATCTTGGTGAAATTCTCAACACTTGGATACCAATTCATACGAGAAAGCATTATTCTGTTGTGTTCTTTCCTTGCTTTCTCTCTTTCTTTTTCATCAACATTTCTATTGGCATCAGCAGTTAAGGCCAATATTCTTCTCTTGATGTCGCTATAATCAACTTCGATTACAAACGCATCTTTATATTGGTCTACTCCATTGTTATATATTGTTGAAAGTGTATAATCCTTATAGTTTTCTCTGTCTTTCTCTTGTTCGTATTGAGCATTGGTATTATGGAAAAGTCTGTTGACAATCTGTGTTCTGTTTAATCTATTCTCTGGACTAAATCCACCGAAATCGATTTTTCTAGTGCCTCTGTTCAAGTAGCAGTCATTGAAAACCTTAACTCTAGTATATTCTGAGAAATCCTTACTTACGTTCTTTAGTTTCTTATATGAATATCCGCTTTTGTTAAAGTCTTCTATTGCCGCATAAAGATTATCTGTTTCCTTCTTAAATTCATCTGGGAATTGAGTGTATTCCCCACTCATGTTGATTTGGTCACTAGTCCTAATATTAGTCAAAATTAAGATTCTAAACCAATCAGCCTCTTTATCCTCACTCTCCTTGAAATCAAAGCAATATCTCTTTCCGTATTTCTCCTTTACAACATCGAAAAGTTTTTGATACCAAATCTGGTATTTACCCCTAATTTCCCTTAAATCGGAAATCTCTTGTTCATGCTTCTTCTCTTCTTCGGTAAGGGTTGTCTTCTCCATTTCATCATTTGAAGTTCTTATGAGCCTCTTAAAGTCACTGTGAACCTCATACAATGTAGGCATTGGCATCTTATGAGTCTTTAGTTTGTCCCATAAGAAGAATCTGCCACACTTAACTTGGTCTTCCCAATACTTATGTCCGTAGAAGTCAGAGTAAGGTGCAGCAAGAAGGGCATCGAATGATATATCAGTCAAGAATGAATAATTATATCCGATGAAACGTGCGGTGACATCAAAGTCACCAGTATCTGAATTGAAATTAGTGTCGAATTTATCACACATGCAGACATATGCCACTGGATTACCATAGAATCCCTTTATATAAAAGGTAAATCTTGGCAATGGCATTTTGAAGAAACATTGGAAGAATGATTGCGCTACATTATCCTTGTTCAATCCCTTTATTCCATTGTAGGTATTATCTCTGCTCAACTCTGTTGGCTGAAATAGTGATAAACCTCTAACATCAGTAAATTGGACTGTTATAACTGGCACACAGCTCTTGGCATATTCAATATTAACTGACTTAATACCAATCATTTCTGTTGTGCCATAATGTATCAAATCACCAACATACATATCAGCATAATATGTTGTGAGATTGTTATCAGTTCCGTTAAGGTTAGGTGTTCTGTCAAGTCCTTCGTAGCTATAGCCACCAATTTTTGTACCAGCCATGAAACTAACGCTTTCTTTCTTTCCGTTGTTCCATTGGAGTATCAATACCTCCTTGTCATCACTTCCTTGAGAATCCCTAGAACTAATCTCAACCTCAATGTTCATCGCAATACAATACTCTTCAAGAGCAGGAACTCTATCAAAATAGTTCCTATCTTGATTAATCATATTAGGTTCTACATATGTGACAGTTGAATGTGGGTTTGGCATTATATTTTAGTTTAAACCGTATAATTTTATATATTTCTTTAATTCATCCTCATATCCTTGAATTGCTGTTTCAAGAGGATAAGGAATACGTAACTTTGAGTTGTTATCCAACTTGAACTCCAACGAAGTGTATTGTGGGTTGGCTTGTAGTATAAGCCAGCCGTAATTAGGGTCATTATAGTATTGGTAAGATAAGAGGTCTAGTCTCGTCTTACCAAACTCGTAATACACATAGCAATCCGTTGGATTCTTTGGTACTTTAATGAACGGAACTTTTTTATAAGCTCCGTCCACTATGTATGATTTATATCTATTGTAAGTCATAATTTACTATTTTAGAAATCTTCAGCGTAAATCCTACCATTTTCGTCCTCTTCACCGATTCTGTTCATATCTAGCCTATTTCCGCTAGCATCATTAGGATACCTAAATCCTCTGAACTTAATTTCCCTACCGCTTCCGTTAGGGTCATATTCAACCTTCTCTGCTCTATTGTCATATACACTAGTATTAGCATAGTAGTTGAATGAAACAGCGTTCTGAAGACGTGCAATTGGACCAGCAAGGTCACTACCACCCAAGAATACGAAGTTCAATGAAATCTTCGCAAACATTGGCATCATACCAATACCCTCTGGGTTCATATCCCATTGAGCATTATCATATTGTATGTTAAGTGATGTGATGATAATCTTTGTATAATAAAAATCACCCAATCTCAATACACATACTGGTGGTCTGCCAAATGCCAAGTTATATGCTGTTGATGCATCAAATGCAGAATGCTCTAATGTTGAACCTTGTCTTGTACACTGATGCAAGAACGTCAATCTAGCATTGAATCCCTCTGGAGATATTGCATGATATGCTGGGTCGAAGTATCTTATCTTCTCACTTATCAAATGATGCAAGAATGGAGCTTCTTCAGTCAAAGCTTCAAAGAATTCTCCCTCATTATCATATCTCTTAACGATACTCTTTCTAGTGAATGTATCTGGATTAGGTTCTCTCATCTTAAACTTAGCACTCATTAGTTCGTCCACATTAGGACTAGTTACTATTCCTATTGGAGCAGCACCTCTAACGTTCATATCCATACCAGACCTATTCTTCATGTATACATCGTTTACTTTGCTAATATCTGGGCCTGGATACGTAAATGGCTGTCCTTGTGCAAGTGACATTACATTTCTTTCACCACTAACAGAACTATCATCAGTACCTCTAGCCTCTTTTACAGGAACCTTTTCACCATTTTCATTGGTAGTATAATCTACTGTTTTTATATTCTTTGGTTCTACTCTTTCAGTAACTAATGGTGTCTTTCCATCCTTATCCGTCTTGGTGTTTCCGTTTCCATCAGTAGCTACCTTTGGAGATTCTGCTGTTGCTGCATCAAGTATAGTTTCTTCCTCGTATTCAATTGTTACTGATGCACTACGCCAAATCTTTACGGCACGGTCATCAAGATGCCCAGTATTGGTCTTGGTTTCTTTTTGTTGGTTGATTGTCTTAGGCTCACCCATTTCAACACCATCTAGTTCCTTGAAACCGCCTAACCATTTTTTAATTGTCAATGCACGATTGTATGCCAAGTCATTGTTAAACTTTGCGTATCCTTGATATGATGCATGGCCATTAAATGATATTTTGATATTGGAATATTTGTCTTTGTTTTTGAAAACATCCCTAACCAATTCTACGTTATCCTTAGAATATGGCTTGACTACATTGTTGGCATCACCCTCCATAGCAACGAATAGGTCTGTGAAGCTAATCAACTTATAAGTATCACTATCGTCTTTAAGCTCAAAATATCTCTTAAACTCATATCCGCTACTTTCATCACTCATCTGCCTTATATCAAATGCATCACCGTTAAATCCGAATGATTTGGCATCAATATATGACATTGGGTTTGAAAAATCTTGGTTTTCATATGCCTTATCAACTCTGTAGTAATAACGCTTGCGATACCAAAGATGATTAGGGCCAGTAACATTCTTAGAAACGCCACCAGTTTCGTTTCCTTTTGCATTTCCAAGACTCATTGCTTTAGAACCAACAATCTTTGCTAGGGTATAAGAATTACTACCATATGAAACTTTAATTTTATTGCCACCAGGACCAGTTAAATATTGTCCCTTTTTTTCTCCTGTTTCTAAATCAGCGTATGTACTCTTAATTACTTCATAATCTGGATTTAATTCTGCAATTGCTTGAGAAATTCCTCCAAACATTGCCCCAGTTTGTACTTCATATCCGCTTACTCCATCTAACAAACCAGTTGGTTTAACATCTATGACTGTTGGTATATCTTCGTCTTTCTTTGTTGTAGGATTAACATACCTTTGAGCACCAACACCGTTCATAAGGTAATAAATTGGATTTACTTTTTTAGTATTGTTATTATCCTTATTACTAGCATCATCCTTACCACTATAGTTATTAGGATAATATAGTAGAGCACAAATTGCCTTTCTAACTGTTACCTTTACCTCATCTGGCTCTGTTGGAGTTGGCTCTTCTGGCTCTGGTGGCTCAGGTACAACCTCTGGTTTAACCAAATGTACTTTATATTCTTGTGGTTTTGCACTTAAAATGTCGCAGCCAGCAAAGAAACGCAATAATGTATTTTCTTGATTATTCTTATTATCTACACCACCACTGTTTCCAGGGTCTAAGTGAAGACCTTGGTTTTTCATACCGTTTTTCTCATGACCAGTCCAATAATCAAGTATTGCTGGGTGGTCAATCAACAACGTGAATGTTAAGTTACCTTTTCTCTCAGTGTTTGTGTAAGTATATACATTCTCACCTCTACCAATAAATTTATTTGGATTCCAATCAACGCTTACGTCCTCGCTGAATGACAAATCATATGGTGGAAACCACATGATACGACCTCCAAGTGGGCCTTTCTGCTCTGGTGACAAACCATATGCATCAAACTCATCCTTTCTCATCTTATCATCCTTCCAAGCGAGGTTTTCAATTGAGAACATGCATTTCTTTGTTGCAATTATTTGCTTGTCATATTCGTTCTCATGACCGCCAAAATAATCTACAATCTTTGCTGTAGGAGCAATATTGACAGTTCCATTTCTATAGTTCAAGACACCATATTTGTCAAGTCTCTTGCTACCACCTTCAAATCCATCAACTGCATCTAGATTACTGCTTTCGCTTGTACGGAATCCTACTGTATTGTAGTTTCCAGTAAGTTCCATACTTTCAAGGTCTTCTTGAGTTGAAACTTCACTAAATGGTCTAATCTGCCTTGCAATCTGATTATATTGATGATGATAAGTCCAAACTCTACAATATGGATTATCATAGCCATTATGGACTGTTTTGTTCCATTTAAGCAAATTCCTACCATGAGACATACCATATGTCTTTGATATTGCTGTCTGAGTAGGATTTGCACTGCTCTTTGATGTTTCAGCATTCGTGTGGAATCTTGCAACTAGTGTCTCATACTTACCATGATTGAAGTTATCATTGGTCTTCTTTATGAGGTCACAAGTTGTAACCACTGGACCATAACTATAGATTGAATTGGTTGAAGTTCCTGGATTACCATTATCCAAGTCACCTTGGTATGCAATCTTTCTATTATTTGTGCGCCCATCATCTGACTCTGAATAATGTATGGAAGTCCTACCACCGTCATTATAGATGCTAGTTGTCTCAAATGTCGCATTAGGTGTCCATTTATCCAACAAGTTCATTGGGTCATTATATGGATTTGCAAACCTAACTGTAGGAACTTCCTTATAGAATGTAAACTTGTAACATCCATCATATTCCATACTGTCTACATACCTTCCTTGCATGTAATTTCTTCTTACATGGTCGTATATGAATGGATAGTCTTTACCCAATAGACTAATAGGTTCACGTCCAAGACTTTGGACAATGAACATCAAGTCCTCGTAGGAGTTGTTCATACCAATTGTTCTTGATATGAAGTCACTACTAGACAATAAATCTGCTGCTCCATTCGTTATAGAGGTCAGAACATTCTTTAATGTTACGTCTTTTACAATTGCCATTATTTTAAATAATATAATGTTTTATTGTCAAATTAAATGTTTTTAAAGTAGATAATTTTGTCAAGCCTTTGTTGGCGAGTCGTTCAAGAATCTACCGTTATTCATTTCTCTGTTGCTTCTTTCCTTAATAGATTCGTATAGTAAGTCTGCCAACGCTCTCTTGAAAGTAGGGTCGTTGTCTATAGACCTTAATACCTCACTCATATTTAAGGTTCTTGATGCAGTTCCAGCATCAAGCTTGATTGTACCGTCCATATGGACATTGAAGTCCTTGACTGTAATGGTATTACCGTTAACGCTAGATATTTCAGTCTTGCTTGGCCTATAAACATATTCTGGCTTTTCACCCACAACTGGCGTTGACTTAACTGGCGTTTCAGTATTTGACATTGCCATGAAGTTCTTTTGCATGGCAGATTCATTTACGCTTGGATTTGCCTTAACTACTTCCTCACCATTTGCTATGGCCATGAACTTCCTTTGCTGCTCTGGATTAAGTACTGCTTCATTGTCTTCTGCTGAAATAAGGTGTTCACCACTTATACCATCATTAATGATACCACCTTTTTTGTGTGGCTTTGCCTTTGCTCCTTCATATTCCTTAAGAAGTTCATCCAATTCATCATCAGAAACTTCGTTAGGGTCTAATATTGCTTCTGCAAGACTCTTAACGCCCTTACTTCCAAGGTAGTATCCTATAGCACCTCCAATTGCTCCTACTACTGCACCAGCAAAATTTCCAGCTCCTGGAAAGACTGTTCCCATTGCTGCGCCAGCTGCTGCTGTTCCAAGAATTGCTCCTCCTGCACCGCCAACTGCACCAGCTGCATTTGTTTCAGTCTTTTTTCTTGCAGCTTGCAGCATTTTCTTTTTATCCTCTCTAGAGTAATTAGGATTAGTCATTAAATCCTCTAAAGAATCAAAATAATCCCATATTGATAGTCCAGCTTCAATTCCTCCTATTACTGCTGCCACTGGCCATGAGCCTTTTAAAAATGTTTTACCTGTTTGTAAACCGTTAGCTAATCTAGATGCTTTAGCTGTGTTTATAGCAGCATTTGCACCACCTTCTGCTGCTCCTGCATTAGTTGCAGCCTTTGTTGTTGCATTAACTCCTTGTTGATACCCAGATTTAACAGCATTTAATTCTTTTGCTGTAGCACTATTGACATTTTTAGTGCCTCCATTTCCAAGTCTTTGCTTCCAATTACCTTGACTGTCTTGGAAATATTCTTTACCTTTATAGCGAATTGTATTGCTTGAATTCTTGTTTAAATTGCCTCCACTATTAGGATTGGATGGATTCGCGCTACCTTTGCCTTTTCTACCGCTAGCTGCACCACTAGCAGCACCATTTGCACTGCTACCACCTGGAGAATTACCTCCTTTTGGATTGCTACCACTTTGAGAATTGCTTCTGTTTGCACCATTAGCCCCATTAGTTCCTCCATTTACCTTTGGCAAATAATCTTTGAATGATTTATAGAATACCCATCCAGTTAATGCTGCTTTTAATTTATCAATACTATCGTCAATTTTATTTAGCCAATCAATTCCACTTCGTATTCCATTTATTGCCTCTTGCATTAAAGTCACACCACTTGCTATAAGGTCAGCACCCTTACTAGCTAACATATTTATTATTTCTTCTATGTTTTTAATATTTTCTGGCGTAATCAATTTAGTTATGGCCTCATCCAATGCCTTTGTTATCTTAGGCATGGCATTGTTCAAAGACTTACCAATACTATCCACGAACCCTAATAGGTTAGGCATGTGTTTATTGAAAACTTCTGCTAACTGTCCACCAAGTGATGTCCATATACCTTGGAGTTTCTCATTAATAGATGTCAACTCCATTGCTTGCCTTAATTCTATTTCCTCAGAAGACATATTGGCATATTCCATCATCTTCTTAAGTTCTCCATTCCTCTTAAGTTCGCTGACATCCTTACCGCCAATTGTTAGCCTATTGCCCTCTATTTGTGACCTATTCAATACATAGTCTCTTTCGGTCTCTGACAAACCTTTAAGTTGAGGTGAGAATCTATTTTCCTTATATCTAACTTCCGCTTGTTTCTTAGCCATCTTGGATGCATCATCAACGCTGATGTGCATTGCTTGCGCAATGGCTCTGATGGAGGACATATTCATACCGCCTATTGTGGCCATACCCTTCTTCTCATCGAAACTTGCATAGCTTCCAAGACTATCAATTAATCTCTGTTGGAAAGCCTCTGGGTCATAGTTTGCCTCGAATGCGGCTGTCAAAGGATTACCGAACATTGCAGCAGCACTACCGCCAAGCATTTGCATTTGAGCAGCAGTCTCAATGGCACTATCCAACTCAAGGAATTGTCCCATTGCTGATTCAATTGAACTCATACTAGCACCTAGCTTTTCTGCTTGTATGACCATCTTGGTCAATCCATCAACACCGTTACGGAATGAGAATCTATTGGCCATACCAAGGTTCTGCGCAACTTTCTCTGCCATCTTGGATGCATTCAAACCTCTCTTAGCTGCCTCTGCGTATGCCTTTGATACAGCACCTTCGGTAGCCTTGATTTGAGCACCCATACCGACCATCATTTCCTCGAAGAACTTGCTAGTAACTTGTTCACCAACGAGTTTGTTGATTCTAACCATTCTCTCAGCCTCAACGTCTGAAAGCATCAACTGACGGTTCGTAGCATTGTCTAGGCTTTCCTCCAACTTCATCACTGCTTCAGCAGCAATTCCGTATTTCTGGCCTAACTCTATTGCTCTTTGTGAAAGGACACTAGTATATGCAGCAGCTTGGCTAAATGACATACCAACAGCCCTAGAGAAAGCAATACTCTTCTCATGGTACTGTAGGGCAGTTCTGAAACCAAATGCCAACATGTTGTTAATGAGGGTCAAACCGCCACTAGCAACACTGAAAACTCCACTAAGAAGTTGTCCTAAAAATCCTAACATCCACTTCATTATGTTTTATTTTTTAATATAAATAGATTTTTTTAGCTTTTTTAACACTTGATATTTGGTTGTTTTGCTTTTTTTTAGTACATTTACAAAAAAAACAAAAGTTATGAGATTTTATAAAGAAGTTTGGGGTTTTATTTTTGAGTTTAATTCAGTTGGTGAGTACATTGAATTTCTCTTTGGTAGATTGTGTGGAATAGCCGCATTAATTTTGCTTTTTTACTTCCTTTTGCACTAATAATGAACGTTTTGTGATATTTATTACAAAATAGTTTATTATGAGTAAAATCAATGGGATTATAACAGAAGCAATAACAAGGGTTATACTAAACAATTATATCAATAAGATACAGAAATACGTACATGACTTGGAGACAATGAACACAAGTCAGTACGGAAATGAGATATATAATTTCTCTGAGAAACTTAAGAGAATCAGTTACTATATTCTGAACACATCAGCTAAGTCATCAAATCCAATCACCAATAGCATTAAGAAATATAGGGGTGGCCACTTTAATCCGTATCTAGTTTCTAGAGGGTTATCAAAATACGGCATTAAGATTCCTAATGAAGGTTTGAGTGACAACGTTTATAGCAACTCCGTCAAGGCATATAACTGGTCTCAAGATAAAATTAGCAAGTTAAATGGTAACGATAACAACCAAGTTAATAACAAGGATGCAGTAGCAAACGCACAAGCTGTTCAGATAAAGAAGATAATGGCATCAATGTGGCCTCAGTTGTTCTCTGAATATGCAAATCTTGTTGCTAGGTACAGATATGTATTGCAGAAATTACCTACCGTCACATCACTTGTTAAGACATTGGATGAATTATATGGTTCACTAAAATAAAGTAAAAACGCCCAAGGCAAGTCCTTGAGCGTTTTTTGTTTTATATGTCCTCTCCAGTAAGTCCTTGAGACATACTTGTGTATGCTGCAATATTCGATGTTGAATTGGAACTACTGTTGTTCATTGCATCATTCCTTGCTTCCATATATTCGTTATATTTGTGTATGTAATACTTTCTATCCATTATCGGCATGTTCTGTAGAACATCGAATGGAATCTTCACGTACATATGGCAAGCGAATAACTCGTCTTTAAGATTTTTCTCATACATCGGAGATATTGAGGAAAACAGTATCGTCCCAGTTAAGAAAGGTCTCAAAAGAGCCACCTCCGAGACTCTCTGGTCTCTCAACCGTGATTGTAAAGTCAATACCTGGTCTGTTATCATTGATATACTTTCTCAACATCAATGAATCTCTAGCTGGCATCTGATTAATGTATTTCCTTATGAACTCCCTATCAGTATTTCCATTAACAGACATGATTTGCAATTGAAGGTTGTTTGTCATCATTCTTGTAAATTCAGAATTGTTGACCTCTCTAAGTTTCTTAGCCCATCCTTCCATTGACTTAACTGCCATTCTGATGTTCTTCTTTTCAATCTCTGGCAAATACTTATCATTCATTATTGCAGCAAGAAGTGTCTCACGTTCTCTATCCAACATTGCAGCCTTTGTTCCAAGACCCTCAAGTTCTGTAACCTTCTTAAGCTGCTTCTCTTGTTTTCTAGTAAGATAGCGGAATTTAATCGTGTCCTTCTTCACTGGGGTAACATACTCGAACCATCCATTCTCATCACCAATAAGTTTGAAATCCCTTGGCTTAAGGGTTGTAAGGTCTACAACAGAGTCAATCTGTTCTCCAGTTTCTGGGTCATTAACCACAATTGGGAATTCTGGACCGTAGCTAGTTGCTCTCAAGAACAAAATGATTGCATCAGCATCACCTGTAACCAAGTCTTCAACATTAATCTCACCATTGACAATCTTATTCTTTAACAAGAAATCAATCACAAGTCCATCCTTATACAAGTTAGGCGATGTAATGATGTTTTCATCATAAGCTGTTAGATAAGCCACTGGAACTCTATCCACTTTGCTTCTGTAACACTGACCGTTACTTGGCAACTGAATTACATCATATTGTGCATTGGAGTCAATGTTGTTAAATGTTGTTTCATTGCTTATTACGGTCTCACTAGGGGTTAGGTCATCACTAGCATAAGGAACTTCAGCCTCTTCAATCTTCTTGATTTCAGCAGCCTCTTGATTGTTCTTCTCAGTCTCTTCCAATATGTCGAATATTGACATATCAGTGTCAAATAAATTCTCTTGCTTTAGTGATGTCTTTTTCTTTGGTGACAAAGAAGTTGACTGAGGAACAGAAGGAGACATTGAAGGGTCAATCATATTAATATGGTCGATAACCTCTTGCTGTGCTCTCTTAATCTGTTCAACTGCAACTTTATTACCTCTTTCTTCAGCTTCCTTCCTTGTCTTTTCAAGCATTTCATTGTTTGCGCGTAGAGTCTTGATTTCGTTCTCTTGCTCTTCAGTTAATTTCTTCTTTGCCATAAACTATTATATATTATCAATTAATGTTATTCTCTCAACAAATATTGCAAACATGTTATCATCAACAATATCCATAATCTTGCAATCCTCAAGAACTGCATATACGTCTTGATTTGCGTTATTCTTAAATTGTACCTTTATATTCCTCTTTGGCTCTTTTGCCAATACCCAATCTTCACCAAGTTTATCAACATACTGGTTTATATTGTTATGCTCCTTAGCCCAGAGAGATACCTCAGTCTCAAACTCTTCCTCTACTGTGTCTAAATTAAATTCTACAATCTCCAAGAACTGTTCTTGTCTTGCAAATTTCTCAATAAACTTGTCAACAGTTTCATCTTCTCCGTCAACATCTAGGAGAGTACCCTCACACTTCGAAAAAGCCACTTTCTCTTCGCTCTGAGCCGTTTGTTGGCCAAACTTGTATGTTTGCCCATCTGAACCTTGAACGAGGCTTCCTGAGCCGTTTTTTGCATCCAACATTGAATTGAACACAATGTCTTTATTTTTGTTGTACTCGTTTGACACTGCATTGATATAATCTTCCTCGTTGTAATAGTCGTTATTCACATCAAATGCACCATCATTGTAATCATAGTACGGTAAATATAACGTAACTTCCATAAATTCTGTTTTTGTGAAAATAAATATGTAAAAAATTATTTTTTACTTAATTTTATTGATATGTCTTTTATTTTTTTTCTCAGTAATCGTAACTTTCTTATCTTGAATATAGAGTCGTTTCTTCAACTCTTCCATAACCATCTTAGGGTTCTCCCTTATATCCTTTTCCCAAATTCTAATGAGTGGAATGCCATGCATTAACGCCCAATCATCCTTATGTTTGTCAACTCTCTTGTTATGCTTCTGCATTGGATTCATCTTACCTTCTTCAACAACTCTTGGGTCACTATGATAGTAGCCGCCATCAATCTCTATGAGAAGAATGCTACCAGTGGTCATTTCATCATTCAATAAAACTGCAAAGTCATAGAATCTACCAATATCCTTTGCCTCGAATTGGTAAATGTATTTAACTCCCAACTTATCAAGAAAATCCCTAGCAAAGTCTTCCTCCAATTTAGATGTGCCAATACGTACAGCCTTTTTAGTCATTTTAGGCTTCAAGGCTGCACGTTTCTTAGATTTATTTTTATTTATGGAAGCTCCACGTTGTTTAGTGACTTGTTTCATAAGTTATGTCTGAAAATGTAACTGTCAATTGGATTGTATTGAATCCTTCAGTTTCATATGATAGGCTGCTCTTAATTATATCTTTTATCTTGCAACCGTGATAACGCTCTGTATAGAGAGTGTAGCCAGTTTTATCAAGGTAATCAATTGAAATAATAAACACATCATCAGGTGATATTCTACTTCGCAATTCTGAAATGATAGGATACTTACTTCCATCTTCTCTAGTAACAAGATGGTCTTGCATAGTAATTAAAAGTTCCTTATTATAAACTGAATCAAAATCAACACCCTTAACCAACCACTCATTAATTTTAAAAGGTTTACTGAATCTAACCAAGAAACGATTAGCTGCTGTAATTGTTTCATTAAGATACTTTTCTTTTGTCTCAGTATTCAAGAACTTAAGACAGTATAAATCCTCAAAGTTAAGCTTGTTATATGGAGTATCATAAGGTTTATAATCACCTAAATTAGTAGCATTTTTCTTATCGTCTTTCTTAATTGAATCATACAAATTATTGGTTGGATGATTCAATTCACCGCATATCTTATCATTCTTAAGGTCTTCGTTTATCTTTTCGATTGACTTCTTAATTGTATTATAGTCGAAACAAGAGCCATCAGAAGACTTACCGAAACTAGTAAGCTTAACTGACTTTGCAAGTTTTGGCTTTTTAATACCATCATAGAATGAGTACTCAACCTTTTCATCCTTATCCGTTTCCTTCTCAATCCAGTCTTTCAAACTATTAATCTCATCAAGTGTTTCGCTAATATCCTCCTTAATGGTGTCGATAACGACTTCACTTATTTTTCTTTCATACATTTCTAGCAATGTCTTATTTAACATTTCATACTCAGAAATCTTCATTTTCAAAGCACTCTTGGCTTTATCCATTGTCATATAATTGTGCAATTCCATAACTTAATATTTTTCCTCTGTTATTTTTATATCGTATGTTATTACTTTCCTAAATCTTTTCTTTATAAACGCATTTGTTAATCTTTCACCCAAGAAGCCCCCAATTCTGTATTGATATTCTATTGTGCTATTAGGGTAAAAATCTTTTAGATATTTCTTCTTATTATCACCAATCCTTTGCCATATGTCAGTTCCTACAACATCAAGATACCCATCCAATATATCCTTCATAAATTTAATATAATCCAAAAAATTTTCTTTTTTCATTATGAACATATTGCATGGGAAGAATATGTTCATATCAAGAAACTTATTCCATGTTTCAACGTAATCTGGATACCTTTTTGCTAATACGCCACTTACTATTGCCAAGTCCTCGATATTGTGGTATTTCTTATAGTGTTCCCAAATTGAAAAATCATATGTCTCTGGACTTGCCAATACAATATCATATTCCTTGAAGAGTTCATCCATATTTGGTATATTGTCCATAAATGAAAAATACCTTCTATAATGGCAAAATCCCACGTAATCTTTCAATTCATATTTATCAGCCACATTAAAATATGAGATAAGTTCCGAATAGAAATCATCCTTTAAACGATATTTGCTAAAATCTATATCTCTACTATCTACTATTTTATATATTGGATTGGTTGTATACGTAGAAAAATCCTTATGTGTTGTAATGAATATATCTATATTATCATTATCTGTTTTAAATCCATTCTTAATAAGATATTCCCTTTTCTCTGATGTCATATCGTTCACCTTGAAAAACTCTTTGATTGGAGTAATATCCATATATTCCTTATGAGTTCTATCACCAAGACCCCTTACCATTTTGTTGTGTATAAACTCATCAATAGTCTTCGTGGTAAAGTGTTTGAGATAAGCATTTTCGAATGTGTATTGAGTAAATGGTGTATCGTTGTCTTCTATTCCATCAGCATTGCATATTTTTTTAGTGACAATTGGAATATGCGGATTAAGTTTTACTTTGTATTCGGTTTTACATTTTACGATTGATTTGGTATGGTTATTTTGTGGAAAGTCAAATCCTATTTTCTTATCATATTCCATAGGAACTGTAAACCTTTCATTAACTAGTCTACCATCATTTTCCACCATATCAGCATCGGTGTAAATCATCCAGTTAATCTTTACACAATCGAAATCTCCTTTTGTGCTAATCCATTCTAGGTATTCTTGTATTGTGGAGTGATTCTTTAACACCAAAAATTCATCAAAATCGAAAAAAGCAATCCAATCATAACTGCTATTATATTTGATATAACAATCAGAGTAAGCTTTTATTTGAACATTCTCCATATCTCTGTATGGCACAATTTCAACTATACCATCATCAATATATTGCTGGATAACCTCTTCAAAAAACTCTTCTCCATCGTGGTTATTATCGTATATAATAATTTTATTGAATCCAAGTTTCTTATACCATTCAACAAATTCAACAACATATTGGTTTTCCAATCTGCCTATTACACATAATGCAATATTCATATTCGCTTTTCTTTAAAAAATAAAAAATAAGTGTAAGAAACAAATAGTTTCCCACACTTATTATTAAATGTTTTCTAACCTCTTCATTAGTATGCTAAGATTGCATAGTCAAATCTCAATGTCATCTGGATTGTTGACAAATCATCTTGGCTGTAATCCAAATCACCGAAATCAGCATTTGTTACCATTGTATTCTTAAGAATCCACTTAGATACAACCACACCAGTTGGGTCAAGCATTTCAAGCTCGACATCACGCTTATAACCAGCTGCATATCCTTGACGACCAGTAACGGACTCAGAGTGAAGACGAACCCACTCCATAACTGCTTGTGAAGCAGAAGGTCCAATTGGGTCTCTCAATGTAACTTGAATTTCATCCCAAGTATAACGGCCAACTACCCAAGTTGATGTATTAAGGAATGGAATCTCCTTACCTTCTTGTTTGATAGTAGGACGCTTTGCGCTCTGACACCACCACTCTTGAATACCCAAGTCAGCTGGGAATCTTAACAACCATCTATTTTTTCTCAATGGCTCATAGTTAAGAGGCATTTTCAAAAGTAAATCACTCATAATTTTTTTGTATTTAATCTAGATTATTTATATTCTTATTTTTAATATAAATACACGTAACTAAGATTTTTATCAATTTTCTTGGAATTTTCATATATTTTTTATATATTTGCCTAAAAAATATTATGATAAAACTGTTATTAATAATGCTTTTTATGCACATTGTGGATGATTATTATCTGCAAGGCATATTAGCCTCCATGAAGCAAAAAACGTGGTGGCCAAAACAAGAAGGTTATAGAGACCTATACAAAAATGACTATAAAATGGCATTGATGATGCACTCTATGTCATGGTCGGTGATGATACTAATCCCATCAATGGTGATGCTGAATATACCGTCATATCTCTTGCTAGGGCTGTTTATTATTAATGCTGCGGTACATTACTACATTGATGACTTAAAGGCCAACCAACGCAAAATAAACCTTATTTTAGACCAAAGTGTACACATGGCACAAGTTATCGCAACTTGGTTGATATTATGTCAATGGTTCTAAACAAATTAAAACAAAAGTTAAAAGTCAGATTAATATTTGTTAGTCTGACTTTTTTTGTATATCTTTGTCCCAACATTATTAATTTAATAACATTATTAATATGAATAGAGTAAACGAAGATGTTTGCATTCAGTTTCACAAACTGATTGACAGTAATGACGAGAAAGGCGCAATTGAGTTGTTGGAGAAATCATCACTCCTTGATGTTTCATACAAGCACAACGAAAGAATACCTATCTTCTCAGCGATTAGTAACAAAATGACTGACTTGGCAGTTAAAATCGTTAATCACCCAACGTTTGAAGGCGCACTTGAAGATGGTTTCGGTGAAAGCCTTTTTGAGTCTCTAATCTATCTTTATACAGCATATGAAGTAGGTAAAGATGAGGTATATGAGAAAATGTGTGTTAAACTCATTAAGCTGATTATTGAACAAGGAAATGCAGATGTTCTCAATCATCAAGACTTGAACAAAGATACGGCAATCATGATTGCTTGCGAATATCCAAAATGTCTATGGATTGTTGAGGCTCTTGCTAGTAATGAAGATGTGAACATTAATCTCATTAATGATTTAGATTGTTCAGCACTCACCAATGCAATCCGAAACAGAAACGCTCAAGCCATTGAAATCCTCGCCAAGAGGAAGGATTTGGTCGTTAGACCGTGTGACCTAGAAATGGCTGATAAATATGGCTTTATCCTTGATAGGTTTGGTATTGACACAAGTAAATTGAAAGAGGAAGAGATAAATGAATATGCGGTAGCAACAGCATAAAGATAAAAAAGGTGGAGGAAATCAAATTCCCCCACCTTTTTTGAAAAGTTTTTTATTTTGTATTTTCATTGGTTTAAATATCATCGAATGAAACACCCTCTGGAGTTAAGATGAAGTCAATTGTGATGTACTCAAGTGCATTGTAAGGCTTGAAGTAAATCTTAACTGGCAACTCTCTTCTCTCTCTTGACTCGATTGTGTCATTAACCTCAATTCTGTAATCAGAGATACCTCTGTTGCTTCTGATGCTATCCATAATTGGAGTTACAGTTGAAATGAATGACTGCTTAACAGTTGCATCGTTAGGCTCGAAGATAAGTCCGATACAAGAGATTGCAATAAGCTTTCTCATTCTAAGAAGCAATCTACGAACTGCGATACGGTTAAGCTGAGACTCATTAATCTGAAGGTTTTTCTGTCCCCAAATCTTTGGGCCGTCCTGAGCGAAGGTCTTGATTGGGTTGATTCTACCATCATAAAGAACATCCTCGTCAGCCAACTTGGTAATGAAGTGTGCTCTTACGCAGTCAACGTTACCACGTCCAACACCTGCTGGTGCGAACCAAGGATAAGCTGTGTTATCGGTCTGAGCGAAGTTTCTAACTGCATCCTTTGTAGGTGGCAAGTAGATGTATTGATTGTTGTCAATATCCAAGTACTTAACCCAAGGATAATATGTACAAGTATAGTTAGAATCAATCTCAGTATCCTCAAGGTTCATAACAGCCTCGTCTGGAGTGTACATTTCATCAACGTAGTCACCAGCACCACTTGGCTTATCTGGAGTTGTTACAACGTAGATTGAGTCTGCTCTCTCTTCCTCAATCATTTCGATTACCTCTTCAACAAGAAGCTTCTGATTTACATAGTCAATACCTGGGGTAGCGAATACGTTAATATCTGTTGCCTCTGGATTTGCGAAGTGTCTGATTGCGCTTAAGTAAGCATACCAGTCAGAGGTAATACCCTTCTGATTCAATTCAAGTAAGTCTGGATTCTGTATTCTATTGAATGCATAACCCTCACCACTATTAGGATTGATATAACCTCTATACTGAGTCATCTTGAACTTGTCAGTGTTGGTTCTCTCGTCTCTGTAAACATCCCAACCATCGAATCCTCCGTAGAAGTATACAGTGAACTTACGAAGATTTACATACTCGTAGATTGAGCCATACATTTCTTCTTCCTTACCAATAACTGGGGTATTTGACAATGTATTTGTTCTAGAGTTAGTAGAAACTGAGTCAAACTTGTAACCACACTCACCGTCAACTGTCAAATCAGTATCTTGGTTGATAATACCGTTTACATCGTCCAATCTTGAATCAAGATGGAAACCATGAGATAAGAACTCAGGCATTTCAATATAAGCCTTATTACCCTTGAATGTGAAGTTGTCAACATCAACACCTACCCATGAAGAAAGACCGAAGTACTGCTTTCTGTTCTTAATATCCTCATCGAAGTATCTATTATACTTGATTGTTGGGAAGTCCACATTGGTATGCTTGTCACCAGCGATTGGAGTTCCTTCAAACTGAGGAATTGGATAACCCAAGAAACCTGCTGGAACTGACATTCTAGCTGCTGTGGTATCGTTTACTTCGACAGTAATGTACTTAGACTTAGACTCGTATACACCATCGAATGAACCAATCTTGAATGCAATGTAGTTTGAAGTTCCAGGAACCATTGTACATCTTCCAAATCTCTCAAGTGGAATTATTGATTCATCAACATCATCGATTCTACGAACTACAACATCAAATACACCGTCATCTGGTCTGATATTTTCAATAGATACCTTAACCTCGTAGTTTGAATTATCACCATCAGAGATAGTGTGGAATCTGAACAACTTGTTAACCTCAACATGCTCAATATCACCCTTCAAGTTAGAAACAATCCAAGGAGTAGAAGCATATCTGTATGCTGACTTGTAATCGTTCATATCAAGCTCAACGTATACAATATCGTCTTGGTCATTCTTGTTTTTACCCATTCTGTAGTATAGACCATCAGCTAGGTTAAGAACCAAGGTAGAACCATTGTCAGTATTAGCTTCTTGACCGCCACCCTTCAAATTGCCATAGTAATCAGTCTTGTCAACTTTTGGGTCTGTTACAACTTGGTCAACACTATCTTTTGTATAGTAAGCATATAGATAATATCTCTTACCATCTTGTGATGTCCACTGTCTTACAGTATAAATCTGACCAATCTTCATCACTTCCTCCTTTGGTACATATACTGTTTCACTACCAACGGTCTTTGTTACCAATTCAGGCTTGTTTGTCTTGAAGTCAAATGGTGTACAAGTTATACCCTCTTCAGTCACAGCAACATAGTCAGCCAAAAGTCTTCTTCCTACCCACTTTCTGTTAAGTGAAGACTGTGGAAGAGTTACGATACCATAAACTGGCTCGTGGTGGCAATAATCTGCCGTATAGTAAACTTGGAATGCCTTAAGACCACCTTCACCAGTTGTAACGGTTACACCGCTATCAATCTTGTTGATATTACCATTTGCAATTCCTTGCTCAAGAGCAACATCATAAAGTGACTCAACATAAATAGGAGCATCACCATCATATGCCTTTGTACCAAGTACATTCAATATGTATTCCTTATCATATGGGTTCAATGAAACTGGATATTCGAAATATCCTTCAACACCCTTAGTTGGCTTTGTACCCTTTGCATGAGCACCAGTTATACCAACAATCTTAAATCTACCACGATTTGACTGAGAAACTGACCAATCAACTGCGTCACCTTCTAGCTGATAACCATCACACTCGTTACCTGTGTCATACAATGGAACATATCCCTCAATCTGAAGAGCATCTGTATTGTATCCATCCTTTTCACAAGTTGGAGAAGTTGTAACCTCACCAACATAATATCTCAAATAATCATACTTGGTAGGTTCGCAAATACAGTCAGTTGTGTCACCAGTAGTGTATGGCTTATATGTTCCTCTTGAACGCAATACAACAACTGCTTGTCCATTTGCTGTTACAATCCAAGCAGGACCTGCATTGTAACCACTGAGGCCAAGTACACGCACAACTTTAAGCTGCTCACTCTCAGTCAAATATGACTTTGCGATGTAAGGCAACTCATATTTAGGATATTGGCTTCCCTTAAACTTTTCTGTACTAGTTCCACCAAAGACTTCTTGGAACTCACGCCAGTTGGCAATGTCCATTGGCTGGAAAGCAGGACCTTTAAGGGTCTCACCTGCTAGACCAAGTGTTGTAATACCAAGACTACGAACTGCGTAAGTCATGTCAATCTCACGAGTATAAATACCTGGTGAAACATGTATTCCTCTTGCATTATCTGCCATAATTCTTAAAATATTTTAATTTTGTTAGTTATTTTTCCTATATATAAATATTTAATTAACTTTAAACATTTCATTAATTAATAATAAATATCAGAAGAAAACTGAAACTCCAAAAAAAGCAGCCATTTAATAATGACTGCCTTTATTTTTTTATTATGATAATTTGGCAACAGACAAGTCTTCTTCTTCTGTTGTTAACTCATAACCGAAATCCTTTGCTCTTGAGTTTATAGCCTTCCACGCCTCTGATTTGACAACATCTGCCTTAATCTTATCAAAATTTGTCACATTAAATGGAACTTGTTCAATTCCAGTAACTGTATATGGGCTTCCCTCAAAATTAAGCATAAATTCTGGGACACCAAGCAATTCCTTATTTTTGTTAAAGAACTCAAAGTCAGCAGTTGGTCTTCCCTTAATTGCATTCTTAACTTGTTCCTCGCATAAAGCGGTATACCATTTTTGGATGGTAACTGTTAGGCCACCACCTTTTATACAAGGACATTTATAAAAAGTTTGGTCTGTTTGAGAAAAAACATCACCATTTTTTATAAAGTCGTATAAATAATAGGTAGTTGAAGTACCGCCTTCGGTGACAACAAAATATGGGACTTTTGCCTCCTTCTCAGGGGTTGTTACAGTTTCAACACCCTTTAATATGCAATTGCTGTCTTCATTATAATTGTCTTCTATATATGACTTAACACCATAAACTGTTTCGCCATATACATAGAAATAAACGTCATCTAAAGTCTTTTTTAAAGTTTCCATATGATTAATCTTTACTACTTATGATAATTTACTAACAGATAGGTCTTCTGCTTTTGTTGTTAATTTATAGCCAAAATCATTTGCTCTTGAGTTTCCTGCTTTCCATGCCTCTGACTTAACAACGCTTTCCTTAGTGGTATTAAAATAATTCTCATCAAAGGTTATTGTATCAACTCCAGTTACAGTATAAACATCAGTATTAGTAAGCATAAATGGAGGTATCCCAAGCAATTCCTTATGATTATTGAAGAACTCGAAATCAGCAGCTGGTTTTCCCTTAATCGCATTCTTAATTTGTTCCTCACATAGTGTCTTATAATATACGTTTATTTCTTCTCCACCTCCAGGATTTACACTCTCATCTTTTGCGAATTTATTATTGCTGTATGTATCACCATCTGATATGAAATTCTGTAAAAAATAAGTTGTGGTAACAGTTTTTTCCTCTTCCTCTTCATCACCATCACTAATCTTCTCAGTTACTGTGAAAGAAGGTACTAAGACCTCTTTATCTTGTGATGTTACAGCAGACACACCTTTTCTAACGCATTCATCACCGTCATTGTAAGAATGAACATCAAAAACTACCCCATTTTTAATGTAAAAATAAATTTCACCTATGTTTGTTTTTAAGCTTTCCATATTTAATTATTTTTAATTCATTATTATCTATAAATATCAAAAGAAAACTGAAACAATAAAAAAAAGAGTGAGAATTATTTCTCACCCTTTTCAATCCAACACTGTAAATTAAAAAGATTATATCGTAACGCATCATTACATCTAAAACCAAAATCCCTCTCCATTGGTACTGGATTTGCCGCTGTAATTCTAGCATCGTATGGTTTTGCATCAAGATATTCTATTTTATTGAAATCAGTTCTAGCAAATGCCATTTTCATTTCATATATCAAGTCGTTCAATGACTTTGACTTTCCTGAACCCACATCATATACTCTGCTAGTATATTCAAGGTCGCTCTCCATAACAGCCTTAAATGCCTCAGTAACATCACCTACGTAAGTGAAATCCCTTGCCGTATTACCATCGCCATATATGAATATGGTATCATAATTCAACATTGCATTGGCAAACTTATATATTGCAAGGTCTGGTCTCATTCTCTCTCCATAGACTGTAAAAAGCCTCAAGCCAGTGAATTTCATGTCTTTGAATAGATTTCCATACATTGAAGCTTGTAACTCGTTGGTGGCCTTGGAAACGGCATATGGACACTTCATAATTCCATCATCACCATTAACAGAGCTTGATGAAGCATAGATAAAGTGTTTCACACCATTCAGATGTGCTCCCCTCACCAATATTTCAAATCCCTTGACATTAACATCCATAACTTCCAATGGGTGTTCTATGGAATAACTTACACCAGCTTGTGCTGCAAGATGAATCACTGTGTCGAACTTGTATTTCTCGAATACTCTTGTTCTCATCGTAAATTCATTCGTAATATCACCAAACACAAATTCAAACCTCTTATTCTTATTGGATTGGACATTTTTGTCCTTTATCCTACTGTCATAGTATGGGCTAAAATTATCCACACCGACAATAAAGTAATCCTCATTCTCAAGCAACTTGGCAACTAAGTTTGTGCCAATGAAGCCTGCGCAACCAGTAACTAATATGTTTTTCATTCCTTAACTATATTTCTTAAATCATTTTCCAATTCTTCACTCCATCCTTCTACACTATTGCAGACGAACTTTATCTTAGGATTATTCAAGGCATCTTGGAATTTTTCTTTATACACCTTTTCGCTCCATACACCTAATCTTATCTCACTATCCAATATAGCCTCATCGTGGTCAAAGTAATTAAAGTATAGGTCTTCAATCACATAGCTTTCCTCACGCATATTGAACTTATCCCATAACTCCTTTAATTTAGAAAACTCAAAATAACACGGATAATGTGTTGTATAGTTTACACAAGGTAAACCATTTTTAACAAGTAATTCCTTTGTTTTCCACTTGTTATTTGGAAACGATGCCAACGGTAGCTTATCCCCACCAATAACTTCTCCAGTATGATAGTGTATCGTTGTTATGTCCTCTAGTTCAAATGGTTTTATAGGACAGAAATCATCTGAAATCCAAATAAATCCATCATAGACTGTTTTATACATCCTCATTGCGATTTCCATCTTCATTTGCATATCTAAGTGAGGTGTATATTGGTTTTCTTCACGTGCAACTGATGGACAAGAAACAAACTCTACCCAAGGGAACTTCTCTACTAGAGAATTATCGAATTCTCCTATAACCATAAGATGATACTTGAATTTACAGAATTTCTTCCATCCACTTAATGCACTTTCTATTTCTTTTCCTTGTGAGCCACCTTGTACGTATGTCATTACCACTAAGGTGTCATCATTTTTCAACGAATCAAGAAGTTCTTTCTTCTTGTCATTCATATCTGGATTAATCAAGAAGAACCCATCGAATGTTCTTGAAAGCCCACAGAAATATCCTCTATGAGTACGTTTCCACACATACTCCTCCCAAGATTTTGTTATGTAATGTCTTATGAATATTTTGTCAAAGATTTCAACATACCTATCCTTAGAGAAGTCAGTCCTACAGAAGTTACAAATATCAGATGGTTGGTGTATAGTACCATAGAATTCCTCATCAAAAGTACTGAGTTTGTAACAAGGTTTGGCTTGGAAATACTCGTTAGTAAATCTACCTTTCATTTCCTCAGTATAAGTGCCAATAAGTCCTTTGTCACCATAATCAGGCTTATTCACATGTCCGTTTGCCCCATAACACTTCCATTGCATCACAAAGGCATCATAGTCCTCATACAATGCTAATACGTCTTTGATGGTATCATTCTCGTTTTCAAGTGTAATAAACTCATCATTGTCTAATACAAAGCACCAATCATATTTGTTTGGGAATGTAAGCTTAATGGATACTAGTCCAGCCTTATAGTATATAGGCTAGACATTATGGTTAGATGTCTTTAAGCTTATTACATAGTTAGCCATTTTTCTGTTCAAGATGGCAAACACACTATTCAACGAAACCTTATCTCCGTACTTGGCAGTGATGCCCTTATGTGACTCACTATCGATGTCCTCGAATATAAAGATATGGTCTATACCCAAATCTAGATGATACTTAATCCATTCATCTAGATATTCGTGTTCATTTTTAATAACAGTCAATATACATGATGTATTATTCATAATAATCTTTTATATAAAAAATAAAAAAAAGTTCGCTTTAGCAAATGCTTTAGCGAACCTTTTTACTTTTTAATTAATTTCTTTGGTTATTAGTTCCCATAGCTAGAACCATACTCTGCTGAATAATGTACACCATTGATTGTGATAGCACCACCGTGACTAGCATCAACTACTCCAATTAATGATACATTTGGCTTTACGAAGTTTTCACTTTGTGCATACTCAGCGTAATCAGTCTCCGAATCAAATCTTTTCAAATACTTTCCCATAATTCTATATTTTTTTTAATTTAAGTTATTATTTTCTTTTTTATTATAAATATTTTTTAATTTTACTTTATAGCAGCATCTCACGCATTATTTCCACTAGGTATCGCTTGTATTCTGCTTGCGTAGTCGCTCCAGAATGGAGCATTCTTATATGCGTCAACACTACCACTTGGAACATAAATAGGACAATCAAAAGTATTGTCGAAAGCACCCCACTCGTTATTTGCATCATACATGGCTGCTGGAGGGGTTTCTGCCAATATTGTAATACCGTCAAACATACAATCACAATCCTTAAATGCCCCATATCCAATTGTTTTAATTGTGTTTGGAATTATAATGGAAACAATCTCGTCATATACAAAATGATGAGACATTCCTTTGAACACTCCAGCTGGTATAATTTCGTTATCAATCAACTTATATGTTATTGTATAACCAGTATCTGATGAATATTCAAGTGGAGATATTGTATCTTGTGCTAGAATCCAATCTCCGTCATCTATTTTCATTTCAGAAAAATTGTTTATTCCATATTCCTCTGATGAACCATAGCCAGCACACTCTTGGGCTGTACTACCAGAGCATTTGTAATAGATTGGTATTTGTGTTGGCGCTGAAGCTCCATTCAAGCCAGTGTATACACAAGTAACATATGCTGGGTCGATAGGATACAATTTCTTAGTTCCAAGGTATAGCTTAACATCGGAAGTGCCAAGTTTGACACCTCCAATGTTTCCGTCTAAAAATAATTTACTATTTGCCATACACCATTAATCAGTTATAATGTAGAGTGTATTTGGGTCAACTGTTCCAGCTTGAACGAGTGCATCATAATCACTCTGAGTTATTTTCCTTATTTTAACACCATCAGTCCAATCGTATACAGCGTTGCTTGTGATAGGACTCATATCATTATCAGCAATTGTATCTGTAACTGTAGTAGAAGTATAAGTTGTTGCTACAAAACCTGATGAAATTAAATCATTTGCTGTAAAGTGTATTGTAGTATCAGCAGTATGCGCTGTAAATGCTGAACTATCAAGTTTGTTCGTCTGCAATGATTGAACATCACCACTAATGGTTTGAACGTCACTAGTTAAATTCTGAACAGTACCAGTTAAGCCTGTAACATCTCTATTCAAATTAGATATGTCATTGCTGAATGTATTTGCGCTCTGCTGCAATGTAGAAATGTTGCTACTGAAAGTGTTTGCGCTCTGCTGCAATGTAGAAATGTCGCTACTGAAAGTGTTTGCACTTGATTGTAAACTGCTTACATTACCACTTATAGTACTAACATCGCCAGTTATTGCGTTTGTAACGCTAGTTGTTGCATAACCCATCAAAAGTGTATCAACATCATTCTTGCTGTAATAATTTGTTGGGTCAAAAATACTGCTTAATGGAATGTCAATATCACTCTTACCAGCATCAGTGTTGAATGTAATTCTCAATACATCACTAGCCATAGGGTCATGTACTATATTAACACTATCAACCATTCCATCCTTGATGAAATCAGTTGCGTTAATAACACTAACGGTAGCCATTGTACTAGTATTATCTGTTTTAAATACTATTGCAGGATATGTGTTAGTTCCGTCATAATAATTTGGTTCATAATATGCATAACCTATTTTAGCATTCCAATAGTTTTGAAGGTCACAAGTCACGTGCTTGCAATTGTCCATCTCGTGATTGTTGTAACTACTGTTCAAACTATTCCATGTATTAGCACTGCTATACAAAGTGTTAACATTACCACTTATTGTACTAACATTAGAACTTGTAGTTGTTGTAAATGATGAAAAATCACTATTTGTAACATAACTCATAAACCAACTGCCCAAGTCAACTGTTGAAGAACAATATTGGCTATGGTCGTTATATAAAGTTATGGTCTGCATAGTGCTATCGCCAGATAACTTATTTGCATAATAATCAAACCAAGTGCTTACAACGGCTGAAACAGCTTTTCCATTGTTCTTCCACAAATAAAGTGATTCATCCCTACCATAATTTGTTGAAATTGTAACAGCACTTATAGTATCATCATCCAATGCCAAGTTATCAAGAGTAACAGAGAAATTACCATTTGTGTTATATGCTGTCAAAGTTTTTCCGCTGTCATTAGAATACTGCAAATCAGTCATATAATCATTGTCATTGGTATCATAACATGTTGCTGAGAATATCTTAACGCCTCCTGGTGTATAGTAGTTTACATAATATACGCCACCGCCACCACCAACAGTTTCAGCAGATGCAGGAACATACTTATTATAAAAATCTTCAAACCAATCATCAGCATTTTCTTGCCAAATAAATCCTGCACCAACAGGCGCATGCCAATCTCCATTACTTAGATTTAATTTATAACGTCCAAATCCAATTTCTTGGAAAGGGTCGATGCTGCATTGAGCAGACCTTACACAACCACTAAGCCATTCTGTTAAATCGTGCTCTATAAAGTGTGTGTGCTCATGGTCACCAGGATAATGATATTCTAAGCCCAATACATACTGCCAATCAGTACCATAATGGAACATATCAGTTATAATAGGTATATCATCTATTCTATTTAAGTTACTATATATAGGTCCAGTTAACTCATCTAAACTACATGTTATATTTTGTTCTCCTTCACTATTAGTGAAATACAAATAAAGAGTATTTTCACTTAAATTGTAGTTCATTGAATCAATTGAAGCAACTCCAGAATGAACATCTGCCTTATCAGCCTTTCTATTATCAAGGTCGTTAAGTGCTGCGGAAGTAACTTGCTCAAGCTCATCGAGTGCTGCTTGCTCAACCTTTCTATTATCGAGGTCATTCAACGCTGCGGCAGTAACTGCTTCAAGCTCATCGAGTGCAGCTTGTTCAACCTTTCTGTTATCCAACTCGTTCAATGCTGCGGCAGTAACTGCTTCAAGCTCATCGAGTGCAGCTTGTTCAACCTTTCTATTGTCAAGGTCATTCAATGCTGCTGATGTAACTGCTTCAAGTTCATCGAGTGCTGCTTGCTCAACCTTTCTGCTATCTAGGTCGTTAAGTGCTGCGGCAGTAACTGCTTCAAGCTCATCGAGTGCAGCTTGTTCAACCTTTCTATTGTCAAGGTCTGCTAATGCACCAGCAGTAACAGCCTCAATCTCGTTTATTTCTTCTTTTGTATAATAATTCTCAGTGAGAGAAGAATTAATTTCTGTAATAGCACTATTGATATTAGTGATTGCACTGTTGATGTCAGTTATCATTCTATCAATTTCAGTTTTGTTGTAATAGTTGTCTGGATTGAAAATATCATCCAATCTAATATCAATTTCTTCTTTTCCTGCATCTGTATTAAAGGTAATTGCAAGAACCTTCTGTGGGTCGCCACCAGGCACTTCAATCTCTTTAATTTCAACATTATCAACCATACCGTCCTTGATAAAGGCAGTGGCATCAATGAATGCTTCTACGGTGTCACCATGCTTGAAATTGATTTTCTTTTCATTTGAATCATATTCAGCACCATCGAAATAGGTGTTGTCAGTCATTCCAGACTGAATCAAATTGATTACTTGTGTTGATGTCATAACTGACACAACCTCATCGTTTGCGTTCTTAAAGAAAAGCTTTTCGAAACCAGGATAAGTGTTCACTGCAATTTCCGCAGTGTACAAGTTCTCAGGTATCTTATCCTTTACAGAACTAGTAATGTGTTGGTATCTAAATTTACCCATAATTTTTTGAATATTTATTCTATTATTATCTGATAAAAAAAGGCAGCAGCAATATTTCATCTGCCGCCTTGTGTAGTTTTATTTATTCATAAGGTTCTCCTTCTTGGTTCAATGGAATATTACCATTATCATCAGTTGCAAGAAGACCTTCAAGATATGCTATTCTATCTGTAAGAGCACTCAAAAGGGCATCAACCTCTTGCTTGGTGTAGTAGTTAGAAAGGTCTGCGCCACCACCTTCTTCAATAGCGGTAACTCTTCTGTTCAAGTCATTCAATGCGTCAGAGGTTACTCTCTCGTCCTCAATAATAACTTGCTGCAAGTTAACATCATTTCCATCAAGTGTCATGTAGATGTCACCATTCTGGCGTATTTCAAATGCGTTGTGGCGGTCATTCTCAGAAGTACCGTTACCCACTGAGAACAAAGTGTTACCACTATCTCCAAACAATCCATCTGATGTTGAGCTAACGTTGAATTGACCAGCTGCGACCTCAGATTCGTTGTTTGCAACATTATTACAACCCTTTAAGATAGCAGAACCTTCACTAGCCCCACTTACCCAAAGGTCTCTTGCATCAACCTCATCCTTGGTGTAATAGTCATCTGGGTTGAAGAAATCTGTCAATGGAATATCAATTTCTTGCTTTCCAGATGCAGTATTGAATGTGAATGCCAAATAGGTAACACCACTGATTTCCTTAATCTCAACATTTTCGAGCATACCATCTATCAAGAATGGTCTTGCGTCAATTGAGCCTACAAGTGTTTCTCCACTTTCATTTACATTATAGAAATTAATTGCTTTGTAAGTTACTTCTGAACCACTTTCGCCACTTGTTACATCCTCGTAAACAGTCTTGTTGAAGTACTTGTTAACTTCTGCTGCATGTTCGAATACAGCATCAAGGTCTATTGAATAAAGCTCTGTCTTAACATCGTCACTAGTTGTATAGAACTTAAATGTACCACAACTACGAAGTCCAACACCTGGTTTGTACTCTACATCATCAATCTTTCTGTCACTGAGGTCATTCAATGCTGCTGAGATTGTAAGTTCCTTCTGTGAAATGTCGTACTTGGTATAGTAGTAATCTGTAAGAGGTACTGTATCAAGAAGGTCATCGTGATTCATCAATTCCAAGTCACCATCCTCATTGATGTTAACGTCTGTAATTGTTTCTGTGAGAGCAGAATTGATGATACTGATTGCAGAATAGATGTCTACAATATCGCCCTCAATGTTAGTGATTGCGCTGTTAACTTGAGTCAATGAAGAATAGATGTCAATAATGTCACCTTCGATGTTTGTAATAGCACTATTAATGTTGGTGATAGAACTATTAATCTCAGTAATATCGCCCTCAATATTTGTTATTGCGGAATTGATATTGGTGATAGCACTATTGATATTATTAATATCTCCCTCATAAATTGTCAAAGCAGAATTAATGTTAGTGATAGCACTGTTAATATCTATAATATCGCCCTCAATGTTAGTGATTGCACTATTAATATTAATAATGTCACCTTCAATAACAGTAATAGCAGATGTAATAGCAGAAGAAGTACCACTCTGGATTTCTTCTTCGAGTCTATCCAATTCTTCCTTTATGCCACTAATTTTCACACCATTTGGGCTAACTGAAAGATAAGGGTCTCCAGTTGAATCAATAAGAACCTTAACAACACCGTCATTAACAATAAGTCCATCTTCGAACTCATTCTCATCGATAAGCTCTTGAATATCAATGGTAATTATATCACCGTTTGTAAACTTGATGATAAGCTTTCCATTCACATATTTTGCATATTCGATAATTGAACCACCCTTTACAAACTCAGTTACATCAACTGTGCCGACCTCTTCATCATCTATGTTGAAGAAGTGGATTTTATAGTCATCTTTGTTGTAACTAACGCTAGCGAAGAACTTCGCCATGTCATTGTCAAGAATGGTTGTAGAACCTTGGTAGTTGTTCTGTTCTTGGTATCCCCAAGGCTCATACATTCTTGTCTTTCTTTTTCTAATTTCCATAAAGTACTTTATAATTTTATAGCTAATTATTTTTTCTTAACTATAAATATTTTATCGAGTTAATTTGTTACCCCCAATACACAAAAAAAACCTTGAGTGGTCTGCCACCCAAGGTTTTTTAATATTTAGAGTTTTATTATTTTCCGTCAGCGATTTATCTGAACTCATTGATTGACCAATGTACAAGACCGTCAACACGAACGTGTCCATAGTAACGGTTGTTAACCATCTTCTTAGCGTAACGAGTCATGATACCCTTTACTGGTGCGAAGTTGAATGGATTGTACATAGTAGGAGTCAACTGCATTGGCACGTATGGTGCATAGATGTAACCTGTGTCAAGAAGTGACTTACCCTTATGACCAATAATCATTGACCAGTGTGGAGAATATGGGTCACGATATACGGTGTAACGACCACCAAGTGCGCCAATCTTCTCAATACCCATGT
>JAEEGL010802138.1_pt1 | contig 97500 bp, 92 predicted proteins | sample 9134231 | NCBI WGS metagenome assembly JAEEGL01 (sample SAMN16246548, study PRJNA631951) | gut metagenome | biome: gut microbiome; feature: rumen; material: fiber-attached | host: Bos | place: Iran: Karaj | collected 2018-10 | reverse complement strand
TGGAGCCAATTCTTGGTGGTACCGGGTGGTCTTGAACCACCGCACCGAAGGTTCGCGTGGTTCCTAGTCAAAAAAGGCTCATTGGAGCCAATTCTTGGTGGTACCGGGTGGTCTTGAACCACCGACCTTGGGCTTATGAGTCCCACGCTCTAACCAGCTGAGCTACGGTACCATGCGTAACATTATATCACATATTTTATTGTTTTTGCGAGTAAAGAGAAAAAACGATTTCTTGAGGCATAAAAAGCTAGAATAATCACAACGCATTTTTATCCTGCTTGTGCTATAATAAAAACATGCGAGAGTGGAGAGTTAAGTTGTTATTCTTGGTGGCTTTTTTCTCTATTGTGCTGACTAGTCTAGCTGGCGGCAAAGCTTTTGCTGAGGGGGATATTAGTATCTCGATTTCTAGCGACTCAGTTAATTTTAATCTCCTTCCAGGAGCATTTGGGGCGGAATCACAAACAATCACAGCTTCTACCGAGAACATTGCCGGTTACACAATTAGGATGCGCACTACCGGGCCAAGCAGTGCCTTAATTAACACCGTGGATAGTGAATATACTGTTCAGACCTTTGAACTACCAACCGGCTCGGAAAGCATTCCTGTTGGAGAACTTGGCTACGGATACGGCTATAGCATAGATGGTGGAGCAAACTATTTGCCAGTTTCGGAGCCATCCGTGCGCGGAACGACCATTTTTAAAACTACGGCGCCCGGTGATTATACTCACAATCTGACCTTTGGAGTAAAAGTCCCGACAGATGCAAAAACGGGAGTTTACACGAATACTTTCGTCATTGAGGCGGTGGTGAATCTGGAGCCCTGTGCCCCAGAAAGCATTTGTTATTATGGCAACGGCGACGACGGAACAGGCGAAATGGAAGACCAGCTTGTAGGCTCAAATAGTAATCCTACCCTAATACCAAGCAATTTTTCCCGTCCCGGGTACGGATTTGCAGGCTGGAACACCGAGATTGATGGTACGGGAACTAGCTACGGTCCAAGTCAGGCGATTCAAGTCGGCGACTTAGCTACCGAAGGTCTCCAACTTTACGCAATGTGGGTTAAGTCGGCTGGAAATTTGCAAAATTGGCAAGGTTGCAATGCGATGAACGGGAGCGAAATTACGGCACTAACAGACACTCGCGACGGCAGCACTTACGCCATAGCAAAATATGCAGACGGCAAATGCTGGATGATGGAAAACTTACGCCTTGATCTATCGGACGAAGATGTGGAAATAACCAGCAGCAATACCAATAAGCCAACTAGTGACTTTATGGATGCCGCCAATGCGCATCCAGTATCATCAAACAACTTTTGTACGGCCACCAATGCCGATTGTACAGATAGAGTTCTTTATAATACCAACAACATGAATCGTAACCTAACGCCATCATATAGCGCAAATGATTCCAGCAGCTCATGGTATTCTTATGGCGGTTATTATAATTATTATACCGCCACCGCAGGGAATAGCGGGTATGGTTTTAAGACAAGGGGCGCTCCTGCAAACGGCGACATCTGCCCAGCGGGGTGGAAACTGCCCACTGGCGCCAGTCGAAACGACGACCTTGCAAAGCTCGACATTGCCTATGGCGGCAACGGCGCTTCTCATGAAACAGACCCCGATGGCACCATTGGCTCAAAGAGATGGCGAGCCTTCCCACTAAACTTTATATATAGCGGTGAACAAAAAGGCTCAGCAGGTTACAATAGGGGTATTTCGACCGGTATGAATACTGCTACTAATTACAGTGCAACTTCATCTTACAATTTATGGCTAAGAGCTACGGCTATAAACATCATAAACAATACTACCGGTAAAGCACGCGGACAAACCGTTCGTTGTATCGTAAAAGAACCCTATAGCGCTGTTGGTAATATCCATTATGAAAGTAATGGTGGGGCGGGTACAATGACAGATGCAACAAACGTAAATTTTGCTACAGCAACCGCCGCAAATAATCAGTTTACTAGAGCTTATCACGAATTTATAGGTTGGAATACAAGCGCGAACGGCAAAGGCGTTACGGTTTTGGAGGGTAGCGCGGTAGATGGAGCAGCTATGCATCTAGATTTAACTGATGGCGACACTCTAACGCTTTATGCAATATGGCAACCATATTATAGCGTGGTATATGATGGCAACGGCGCGGACGCCGGTTCGATGGCGAGCATTACGCATCAGCACGTGGTTGATGGGACGAACTTAGTGTCAACGAATTATTCAAAAATTGGGTATGGCTTTGCTGGGTGGAGTACGGATGCTACCGCTGGAACAAAACTGCAAAACCATGAAACCGTAACAATATACGGGCCAAATCAGTATGCAAAAGCCGATAGCACATTTCTGGCAAATGTAGACGCAAACAACCAGATTACGCTTTATGCGGTCTGGTTGCCATCGGATACGAATGATACCATGCAAACCTTTAGCGGTACTAGATGTAGTGCAATGAGCGTGGGCGAGGCGTTAGCGCTCACCGACGAACGCGATTCAAATACTTATACTGTAACTAAGCTTGCGGATGGGCACTGCTGGATGACAGAAAATCTCAGACTAAAACCATCTGCAGTTACATTTACGCCAGCTAACACCAACAATCCGACCACTGCATTTATTAATGATGCGCCATTATCGCAAGATAGCACAACGCTTTGTAATGACGATGATAGTGCGTGTATCGATACGATTAGATTTAACGCAAACAATATTAATAGAAACCTAACCGCCTCCCCTAATTCTAATGACGATTCTAGCTCATGGTATGGCTACGGCGTAATGTATAGCTGGTACGCCGCTACAGCAGGACGAGGAGACTACGCGATGGCGAGCGGAAATGTGACCGGCGACATCTGTCCGGCCGGATGGCGTTTGCCAACTGGAGGCGAAAACGGCGAATTCGTGGATCTAGTAAACCTCATGACTGGTAATAATGATTCGGCAACCAATAATAATATGCTAAAATTCCCCAACAACTTCACCTATTCCGGTGATTATAATCACAATATTAGCGGTGGTCGCGGTAGCTACGGAAGGTTCTGGAGCGCAACGCCTAACGGCCAGATTAACGCTTATCGTCTCGGCGTAGCAGCATCACACGGCGTAACTCCAGCCAATTCGTGGAACAAGTGGGACGCATTTGCTGTAAGATGCATCGTGAAATAAGACTCCAGTATATTTCGAGAAGCTTCAATAACAAAAAATTGACGCGCCAAAGTATTCATTGTTTTAAAGTTTTATTATTTTTTTGGAATTATTGTGCTATACTTAACATAAGTAGAATGAGTTAGTGTATGAAATTATTAAATGCAATTATTGTTTCAGTGGTTTCAATTTCTTTATTGACCCCTTTGCGCGTAAGCGCTTTGACTTGTGGTGCGAATGCAATTTGTCCTACTTCAATTGAATACGTCGAAAAATCCGCAAATACCGAAGTATTGACCGACGCATCAATCAACAATGGTAAAATAAATATCGATATCAAGATGCTAGAACTTGGCGACTACATAAAATATAAACTTATATTAGAGAACACATCAGAGGATGAATACAGGTTAGAAGACGCATCTTTTGATAATGACAAAGCTATCGTGTATTCTGCTACATTTATTGATAATAAGGACACCATTGCTCCAGGTGACAGCAAGGAAGCAATTCTTACAATAGAGTATAAGAATTCAATCAAAGATGCCGATTATGTGGACGATACCTATGTCGGCAATATTGATGCTACACTATTATTGACTAAAATTTCTGTACCAACTCCCGATGCATCTGACGCCCCATCAATTATTCCACCAAATTCAGGTGCTTCGAATGATTCGTCAACCGCTACATCGAATTCAGACGCTTCGAGTAGTTTTCCAATTGTTTTCATGACTTTTGCTATAATTGCTACCTCTATAATTTATGTTTTTTATCATAAATTTGGCCGAATTCGCCTAGTGATCATAGCTACTCTTTTTATTGGCGTCCTCGCTTCATTTGATGCATTTGCTACTGAAACTTGTGCAATTAAAATTGAATCGAAAGTTACAATACCAAGATACGAAGGACGCGAAATATATAAAGTTGTAACTGAAAAGATGATTAGCGACGATGAGAGTAGCGAGTTTGTAGAACCGACTACTGGTGTGAATTTTCTGGAGCCATCCAGCAATACAAATGGGAAAGGTGTTTATGTTTTTTCACCAACTAAAAATAATGATGTTCCGATTTACTACTATCGTGGCGCAGTTAACAATAATAATCTGATTTTTGCGGATTTTTGTTGGAAAGTATTTAGGACAACCGAAACCGAAGGTCTCAAAATGATCTATAATGGTATCCCAACTAACGGTCAGTGTCTTGCCGATGGTAATGACACTATGGTAGCGACAGGTGTAAAATATAACTCCTCCGCAAGCAACCTTAGCTACTTTGGATATAGCTATGCCTCGAACGGCCACGCGCTTAGCTATATGACTAACTCTAAAATAGCCAATGGCATGGTGTTCGCAAATGATGTTTCGTATATTGACGGCCACTATACTTTAAGCGGCGATCAGTATATTAAGGATAGCAACTTTACGACTGATCGAGATTTAGTTTTGAAGACTCATCATTATACTTGTTTAAAGGTCAGTGGCACAGAATGTGAAACGGTTAGATATGTTTATATGACTAGAAGCAGTGTCATGTTCTACGTTACGCTAAAAAATGGCGAAAAAATTGAAGATGCAATAAGAAATGACATTACCAATGAGGCTAATACTAATAAATCAATTGTTCGTGCGACTGTAGACAATTGGTATCGAGATAATATGACAGCATACACGGATAGTCTTGAGGATGCCGTATGGTGTAATGACCGTAGTTTATACGATGTTGGCGGATGGGATAAAAACAATGACGTATTCGAAATCACGGGAGAGCAAGACGGGAAAATGATTTTTAATACCAATTATCGTGTTTTTATTTCCGGTAAACCCGAGATTGGTTGCGCAAGTAAAAATGATGCATTTACGGTTAGCGAAGAAAACGGCAATGGTAATCTAGAATATCCAGTTGGCCTTATGACACTAGATGAAGCAGTTTTGGCCGGTTATAATTGGTATAAATATGGTAGCATCTCCGACAATTATCTCAATAATGGCAAGGGTTGGTGGCTAATGTCTCCATCCCTTGTAAGTGCAAATAGTATTTATGTTGGTGTGGCCTACTCTGTAGTGGACAATGTTTCGCCAGTTTATGTTAGTAATGGGCTTGGTGGCGTACGGCCAACAATATCGCTTAAAGGACGGTTCAGAATCCTAAGTGGCGATGGTTCGGGTGATAAACCATTTGTTTTGGAGAATTAAAAAGGACAATAGAATCTTCAATTAATTTGGTACACCCTAGTGAAAGAAGTTGCAACTATGCTGAAGGCAGATTTGATGAATAACGATTATGATATTATTCTATTTTTGTGAAGATATTTTTTGCTTCTTCAAATATGATATCGTGAGAATTTGATATTTTTATTAATGAACCGTCGCATTGGGCGCTAACTGCTGTCCCGGCATCAAAAATCAAATTGTCTTCGGATTGTCTGCCTTTTATTTTTTTGTTTATAAATTCTAGGACCGTGTTGTATTCATTATTATTTAGCGTTTTTACAAGTTTTATATAGTTTTCGTTGCGAAGATAGGTTCTAGATGGCATTTTACAATTGAAAAGGTATTCATATAGCTTTTTGTCATCGGTGATTATTTTACCTCGAGTCCCATAATCTCCTTCTCCCCACCATTCACTAATGCCAAATAACAATTTTTGCTCAATTGGTCTCAGTTCTTCCTGTATTTTTTTTACTTCTTCTTCGGTGTAAGCTTCCATTTTTCTCCTACGTTGACTTTTTTGGTACACCGGATAGGATTCGAACCTACGACCCCTTGTTCCGAAGACAAGTGCTCTAATCCACTGAGCTACCGGTGCATATTATTATTTGACGAACACAATAAAAGCGATAATCTTGCTAATCATTTTAAGGGCCCGTATCGACATTATATCATATCTAGAGAGAAAATGTGCGCCCCGTAGAACCTAAGCTTTGCTATCAACTTTTATATCTAAGCAATACTTGCTCCAAAACGCCTAAAAACGTAATTTGGTACACCCGACCGGAATCGAACCGATATCGTTGGTTCCGGAAACCAATGTTCTATCCGTTGAACTACGGGTGCGCCAGGCATATTATACCACTTTTTTAGCCGTTTAAAAGCTTAAGCTAGGTTTAGGGGTTGAGTCGCAGAATGTCTTACGTTAAAAAAAATGCATGCTAAGGCGTCGCAAAATTAGTTTCCATCAATCATGGGCTTTTGTAGCGAGTTGCACAGGTGTGATAATAGGCGCTATTTTGATGTGTATTTTTAGATTTACCTTTTTCCATTCTTGGTGGTGGCTGGTTTTTGGATTAATCATTCTTTTTATATCGTTAATAAGGCCCAGACTATTATTCGTATTAACGGCCCTAATTGCTGGAATAATCCTGGCGTTTGCAAGAACTTCTCCAGAACTATACGAAAAAGATTACATTCGCCAATTCTATGATCAAACAGTAGAGGTCTCTGGAGTCGTGGAAGGTGACCCAGAAAAAGACGAAGGCGCTATAAAGTTTAAACTAAAAAATCTCAGATTTGGCGGGCCAGAATCTAAATTAAAAAACGGGGTTCTTTTTGTTTCTCTTCCGTCGCCACATAAAATTGAAAGAGGAGATGCCGTTTGGCTAAAAGGAAAACTATCCTCTGGGTTTGGATCTTACACGGGAAGTCTTTATCGCCCAGCGGTCATTAAATGGGAAAAACCAAACCCAGGCGATCTCTCGCTAAAATTACGAAATTGGCTAGCCGAAAGAATAGAAGCGGTAATCCCAAAACCAGAAGTGGGGCTTGGTTTATCATATTTACTAGGTATAAAAACAAACCTATCAAAAGAGCTAGAGGATAATCTACGAACCGCTAGTCTCATGCATGTCATAGTAACTAGTGGCACGCATCTTGGAATACTGGTTGGCGCAGTGCGTAAGGTTTTTGGCAAATTTTCGCGCTTTTTTAGTACGCTAGTTTCGTGTATTGTGACGGTATTCTTTATGTCTATGGTCGGATTTACCCCGTCAATCACAAGGGCCGGAATAATGGTACTTTTGATGCTCCTAGCCAGGTATAGTGGTCGCAAAATTAGTGTTTGGCGAATCATTATAATTGTTGCGGCAATCACTCTGTTTATTAATCCTGCAAATTTAACTAATCAAGGCTGGCTTTTATCGTTTGCGAGCTACGCCGGAGTAATGATAATAAGCCCAAGGCTACAAAGATTTCTTTACGGCAAAAAGAAACCAGGCTTTGTTGGGTCGTCCCTAATAACATCTTTTTCCGCTACCTTTATGACTCTACCGATTGTGTTATATTATTATGGTCAAATCTCGCTTTTATTTTTTATTTCAAATCTAATAATTATGCCGACTCTGCCATATGTAATGGGCTCAACTTTCTTATGCGGCATTTTTGCGGGAATACCAATTATAGAAAGCATAATCTCATTTATAACTACAAAGATGTTAGGCTTTCATGTTTGGATAATTGGATGCCTTGGTGAGATGAAGGAATTTTTGGTAGAGGTAAAAATTGGCATTCCGGCCGTATTATTAATATATGTAGCTATCGCCTTAATAATTGGAATTAATTATTTTATCATTAAAACTAGAAGTGATATAATAAAAACATGAGTAATTTAGTTAAAGAAGAATCAATAGGAACAATCAAAAAAATCAGAAACATATACCTTTATTCCATTATCTGGATACTGGTAGCCGAGCTAGTATTTTGGGTGGTAGCAATTCTTATCTCTAACAATATTTATGGAGAATACATCGGGAAAGCGCAAACAATGTTTCTTTCCTTCGTTGGGTGCGCACTTCTAAACATAGGCGCATTTAAAATCATGGAAATTGGCAACGAGAAAGCGCAAGCATTTTCGGTTATAAGCATTTTTACTTCAATCATGGCTGTCATTCTTGATGTCTTATTAATTTGGGAAGTTTTCCCTGGCATGGTAGGCTTTAAATTATCACCAATAACAAAACTTACATTGTGTGTGGCCGTAACTGCCCTAGCAAGTTTGCTTGCGGGTGCGGTGATGTTAATAAAAGACGAGTCAAAGGCCGGAAGAATCGCCTCTTTAATATGCCTTGCAATTGCTTACGCGCTATCCCTTGTCGGCATCATCAGCCCAGATGATCCAGAAAAATTAATACTGTTAATTTTTGTGATTACATTTGGCTCATGTTTGATTTGGCTGGTCACACTCTTGGTTAGAAAGATCACGAAAGGAAGCTCAGCCCCTAATGGGGAGCAATAGCTTTTTAATAAAAATGTGATATAATTAATAAAGATATATAATATTTTGATGGGAGAAAAATAATGTCGGGACACAGCAAATGGGCAACAACCAAACGGCAAAAAGCAGTAGTTGACGCTAAGCGTGGCGCGCTTTTCACCAAAATTGGTAACCAAATCGCAATTGCAGCACGTGGTGGCACAGACCCGGCAATGAATCCTAGCCTTGCCATGGTACTAGAAAAAGCTCGCCACGCAAACATGCCAAAAGCAAACATCGAACGGGCTATCGCAAGAGCAGCAGATAAATCGGCAGCAGCACTAATCGAAGAAGTATACGAAGCGTATGGTCCTGGTGGTGTTGGAATTATTATTGAAGTTGCAACCGACAATAAAAATCGCACCATGCCAGAAGTTCGCCATACTCTGGATAAAAGCGGTGGCCGCATGGCAGACCCTGGTAGCGTGATGTTTCAGTTTGCTAGAAAGGGTGTAATCGAAATTTCCGAAAAGGGTGAAGATGCCTTAATGGCCGCGCTCGAAGCTGGCGCAGAAGATGCTACCGAAGAAGATGATGGGATTGTAATTTACACAGATGCAGCCGACTTGATGAAAGTTAGAGGTGCCTTAGCGGATGGCGGCATGACGATAACCTCGGCAGAATTACAATACGTCCCAACTTCATCCGTGCCAGTCGAGGGAGATGATGCAGAAAAGCTAGAAAAACTACTTGACGCAATAGATGATTTAGACGACGTAACAAATGTATATACAAACGCAGAATAAAAATAAGCCCTTGAGGGGCTTATTTTAGCGACCATCTTTAAGACGCGGATGTTGGCGCTTGTCGCTGTGCTTGTGATTATTGTTCCGGTTTTGTTTGCTAACCGGTTTCATTTTGAATTTTCTTGCCATAGTAATATTATAACATATTTTGTTATTATATGATATAATTGAGGCACGGAAGGGTGGCCGAGTGGTTGATGGCACTGGTCTTGAAAACCAGCATACGAAAGTATCGCAGGTTCGAATCCTGTCCCTTCCGCCAAGCCAAAAAGAGCAAAGAAAGGCGAAGCCTTTCTAGCAGACTGAAGGAAATAAAAATCTAGAGCTTGCTCTAGTATTTTTATTTCCTGAAGAATGCGTTAGAAGCGAAGCTTCTTTGCTCTTAGGGTTTGGAGGCTCTAAGGGGCTAGGATCCCTATCCTGTCCCATAAAGCTTCGCTTTTTTTATTCAAAAAAAGAATCAAGCGAAGATCTAAAAAGAATCGCCGAAATCGTCTAGCCGCCAAGACTCTTTTAGTTGCCTTCTCCAAATTAGGGCCCCACTTGGGGCCCTTTTTTGTATATTTTAAAAAACTTGTGTTAATATTAATATAAAGAAGGTTAACATTAAAAAGCGGTGGGCAGAGGAGGTGCCACAAAGTGAAAAATAAAAAATGCAAATATATCTTTGTTACTGGGGGCGTGTTGTCTGGTGTCGGTAAGGGAATTACGGCGGCAAGCATGGGGGCTATTTTAAAATCAAAAGGCTACAAAGTAACCATGCAAAAATGCGACCCGTATCTAAATGTAGATGCGGGTCTTTTAAATCCAGTCGAACATGGCGAATGTTATGTTACGCACGATGGAGTAGAAACGGATCTTGACCTCGGTCATTACGAAAGATTTCTAGATTTTGAAACCAACAAATATTCAATTACGCTATCTGGCTCGATTTATAAAGAACTAATCGAAAGAGAACGCGCCGGAGGTTTTCATGGTAAAACAGTCCAACTAGTCCCTCACTTTACAAATCTAGTATGTGAAAAAATCGAAAAGGCCTCAGCCGAAAGCGACATTCATATAGTAGAAATCGGCGGCACGGTGGGCGATTACGAAGGCCTACCGTTTATTGAGGCAATCAGGCTCTTTGCAAATAAAGTTGGGAGACACAATTGTTTGTATATTTCGGTTGTATATGTGCCTTTTATTCATACTTCGAATGAATTAAAAACTAAACCAGCCCAAAACGCATTAAAAGATCTGCGTGGTTTTGGAATTATTCCGGATATAGTGTGTGTTAGAACAGAGAATCCATGCCCTAGGTCAATTTGCGAAAAAATCGCAGCCTTTTCTGGCATTGCGCCCGAGGCAGTACTAAATTTGCCCGACATTAAATCGGTATACGACGTACCATTCAACGTTTTAAAGTCCGGAGTACTTGAAATCTTAAATGACTTTATGGGTGATGAAACGGAGCCAGATATGTCGCGATGGAAAGAGTTTTCTAGGCGTCGTGGCAAAGAATACGATAAGACCGTAAAAATAGGACTAGTGGCCAAATATGTTGGAAACGATGATACCTATATTTGTGTTACAGAGGCCCTAAAAGCCGCAGCAGCCTGGAACAGTGTAAACCTGGACCTTCGCTGGATAAATGCCGAAGATGTGGGTAAGCCAGCAACCAACAAATTGCTCCGTTCATGTGACGGCATTGTGGTCCCAGGCGGATTTGGCGCTCGTGGCGTAGAGGGAAAAATCAAAGCAGCAACCTATGCTCTCAAAGAAGATGTGCCATATCTTGGGCTGTGTTTGGGGCTCCAGGTTGCCTGCATTGCTGCAGCTAGGATAGGCGGCATTAAAGATGCAAATTCCGAAGAGTTTGGTGCCAGCGAAAAACAAAACAACAACGTTATTTATATTATGAGTGACCAAAAGGGCAAAGAATCCACCGGCGGAACAATGAGGCTAGGGGATTTTGAGGCGCACCTGGTTCCAAAAACCAAAACCGATAAAATCTATAGAAAGTACAATTTTGGTAAAGAATCGGAAGGTCAGTATCAAGTAATCGAAAGACATCGTCACCGTTACGAAGTTAATCAGGAATTCTTGCCCGCAATGGAAAAAGGCGGAATTAAAATTTCGGGATGCTCTCCAGATGGAACGCTAGTTGAATTTATCGAAGCACCTAAGAAAAAGTTCTTTATCGCAACGCAAGCACACCCAGAGTTTAAATCGCGCCCCCTTAACGTGCATCCGCTTTTTATGGAATTTATGCGTGCAGCCAAACATTCCTCAAAAGAAGAAACATCGTCATAATGTTTATGCTATAATAATAGTATGTACGAAGACGAAGTTCAGCTAAAAAGACGCGACAACGAGGAGCGTGTTACCTCGGAAAGGGCGCGAATTTTAGGGTTACCGTATCTAGATACGCGAAATTTAGAAAACAGCATTCCGCTTGTTGACGGGGTTTTAGGTGTGCAAGAAATGCACAGCAGTCACATCATCCCGCTACGAAAGGGTGGTGGCGAAGAACATTATCAGTTTATGGTAACCAGTCAAACGCCCAGATCATTGATCGAAAGTAAGCGCCAGGAATATGCCGATAATGGCGAGAGGGCCGACTTCTTCTTAATTTCCGAATCCGCCTTTAAAGCCTTCATGTTGCGCTACGATCCACCGAAAGAAGTCCATTACGACGATATCAAGATAGCGGGCGAAGGCGATTCCGAGACCATCGCGAGCGTATCTAGTACGCTCGCCACGGTATCCACCGAAAAAGTTTTTGATTTTCTTTTGGACCAAGCCGATAAACTCGGAGCCTCCGATATTCATATCGAAAATCTTCGTAATACCATCAGGATTCGCATGCGCGTAGACGGTATTCTTCATCCAGTGGCTAATATCGATAGAGATAGATATAGAATTTTTATGGGAGAGCTAAGCTCTAGGGCAAATGTCTCTACCGCCTCTAACGAGCCTCAATCTGGCCACATGCAAAAGGAAATAGTCGACGGCGACTCCTCGCATCTTTTAAATATTCGTGTCGAAACGATTCCCACCATGTATGGTCAAGACGCCGTGCTAAGATTATTTAATTTTGACGAGTCACTCTTAAATCTTGATCTTCTTGGCCTATCAGGTGACGAACTCTCCACGGTCAATGAAGTAATCTCCCATCCGCGAGGATTAGTGCTGATGGTTGGGCCAACTGGTTCGGGCAAATCAACCACGCTTTATTCTATGTTGAATGCTCTAAACTCCACCGACCGCAAGATTATCACCTTGGAAGACCCAATCGAATACGGTATTAGCGGAATTTCGCAAATCCCAATTAACACCAATAATGGCGGCTCGTTTGCTGAGGGGCTGCGTAGTGTCCTAAGACTAGATCCAGACATCGTAATGGTGGGTGAGATTCGCGATGCCGATACGGCCAAAACTGCTATCCAGGCCTCAATTACTGGGCACTTGGTGCTATCTAGCTTTCATGCCAACTCTTCTGCGGCCGCTTTTTCTCGTATGATTGATTTAATTGGTGTAAACCCGATTTTTTCAAGCTCAATTCGTCTAGTGATGGCACAGCGTTTAGTGAGAAAGCTTGCAGACTCTAAAACGTCCCGCCCTGCTACCGAGGCAGAAGCTAGATATATTAGAGATGTACTTGGCGGGATCCCTCAAGATCAACTAACAGATATCAATTTGAATGAAATAACCCTTTTTGACCCAGCCCCAACAGAAGAAGATCCGTTTGGGTTTAAGGGTAGGAAAGTCATTGTTGAACAATTACTAATCTCTGATGATATTCAAGCATATTTGCGGGGAGATGTATCAGATATTAATACTAAAGCAATCGAAGAAACGGCTAGAGAAAACGGCATGCTAACTTTGGAGCAAAAAGGAGTCTTAGCGGCGCTAAGAGGCGAAACAACACTAGAAGAAATCTCCCGCGTCATATAATATGGTATAATAAGTGTCATGAGTGAAAAAATAGTTTCTGACTACAATGGATATGATTATAAAAAAGAATTTTGGGAAAATGTAGACCGCGAATATGAAGACCAAGCAGATCGCATGGCAATTCGTAAACTTCTCCCAAAAAGAATGGATAAATTCGCAGACATCGGTGGCGGATATGGTCGCCTGGCCAACGAATATCTAAAAAAAGCCCACAAAGTTTATATTTTTGATTATTCCAAATCCGAGCTAAAACAAGCTAAAGAAATCTACGGCGACAAAGTCGAAACCAAGGCCGGAGATATTTATGAGTTGCCGTTTAAGGATAACGAGCTAGATGGCCTGATTATGGTCCGCGTAACCCATCATCTTAAATACATGAAAAAAGCCATGGCGGAGTTGTATCGAGTCCTAAAACCAGGCGGTGTAGCAATAATAGAAGTCGCCAACAAAAGAACTTTGCCTAAAATGGTAAGATTTGTAACAAGACGTAGCAAGGTGAACCCATTTGATAAAAAAGTCGCTAACTACAAAGATATCAGCAAAGACGGATTTTATAATTATCATCCAAAATACGTTGAGGAAATTTTCGAAAAGGTTGGGTTTAAAACCGAAAAAGTTTTATCGGTCTCAAACTTTAGAAGTAAAAGATTAAAGAAACTATTTGGTACCGAAAAACTCGTTAGAATGGAAAACGGAGCGCAACAAATCTTAGCACCAATCAGATTTGCTCCATCTATTTACTATAAGTTGCGAAAACCAGAACAATAGGTTATAATATAGGGTGTAGAGTCATCGGCTGAAAGTCGTCGTCTCTTTGGGGTCGTCGTTCAACGGATAGGACATATCCCCTCTAAGGATACAATGATGGTTCGATTCCATCCGGCCCTACCAAATAAATAGAAGCCCTTTAGGGCTTATATTTATTTGGTAAAGACAGAATCGAACCAGGTTCGCATCCCGAGCAAAGCAAGGGATTCCGCTTTCCATCCGGCCCTACCAATATGTAATCTAATCGAACTTTTATAGTTCGATTTTTTCGTATTTAAAAAGATAAAACTATATTATAATAAGTTACATTAGTTTAGGGGTGTTATATGTCCAAAATCAGTAATGTATTAACAATGCTCGAATATTTGAGTTCAGGTAGAAAACATAGTATTGCCGAATTATCAGAAAAACTAGAAGTTAGTCCTAGGATGATTCGAGTATATAAAGATGAAATAGAAAAAGCAGGTATTTATATAGATACGATTAAAGGCCCATATGGTGGCTATGTATTAAATCAAAATATAAATGTTCCAAAAAGATTTATAACACCAAATGCTATTAGTATTAAAAACAAAGAATTTTATAATATAGTTAATAAAGCAATCAAAGAAAAAAGAAAGTGTTATATAGAATATTATTCTAAAGATAAAAAAGAGATTTCTGCAAGAACTATTCATCCTTACGATTTAATATTACTTGGATCAGAATGGGGAGTCGCTGCATATTGTGAGAAAAAACAAGAGATAAGACATTTCTATATAAATCGCATTAAAGAAATAAAATTATTAGAAAATTTTTATAACTGACATATATATTTCCTCTTCTTTTGTTAATATGCAATTAGCAAGGGAGAGGTTTTATAATGATTAAACATACACATACTGAACCTACAGAATTAAATTTTTCTAAACTAGAAGAAAAAATAATGCAGGTTAATGATCCATGTTTAGGTAAATATAATGATATAAGAGAAATGCTATATGAATTAACCATAGAAAATAGACCAACATTAATTATGGCAACTGGAGGTTCTAAAGTAATAGCATATTATTTACAATTAATTATTGAAAGATTAGGATTAACTGGAATAATTTGTGAGGTAATTGAGCCAAGAGATTACTTTTATAAAGCAAATAGAGATATTTTTTCTAATTTAATTGTCATTTCTGCTAGTGGAAATACTAATGGAATTAGCGAAGCATTATTAGATTTTAAGGGAAATAAATATTTAATTACTGAAAATGTAAAAGAATCTAATTATCAAGTGGTATCTTGGGGTAATGAACTTTATGATAGAGAAAAGAGTTTTATATCATTAGCTACTAGTTTGGGGCCAATATCATTGCTTCTTGATTCTACTACTTCACTAAATCTAGAATTAGGTTCAAACGAAATAAAAAGAATAAATGATAAAATAAAAGAATTATTATCAAGAAGTAAAGAAAAAATAAATAAATTAAATGTAGTTTTTAAAGATACTCCATTAATTCAAATAATGAGTGGATATGAAACAAAAACTTCTGCGAGTGTTCTAGAGTCTAATTTAACTGAAGTCGGATTAGTACCAGCAGTAATTCATGATAAAGGTTCATATTGTCATGGAAGAAGTAATTTGTTATTCCAATATCCAAATAGTAGAATAATTTATCTATCACATGGTTTAAAAGAATTAGATGATTTATTAATTGATTCTATTAATGGTGAATATTCAAATATATCTGTTTTTAATACAAATGATTTAAAAGATAATATATTTTGGAAAGAATATTATTTGATTTTGCAAATGTATTTCTTATCTAAAAAAATTGCTGAAGACAAGAATATAGATTTAACACAACCAGAATATAATCCAACTTTGGTAAAGAAATTATATAAATTTAAAGGAGAAATGTAATATGGAAAATTTAACTTATATAACTGGTAATTATGGTAAATATGTTTCAGTAAAAGAAAAATTTGAAAATGCTGGGATTACTATTGATTATTTTAAATGTGATTTAGATGAGCCAGATGTTAATGATATTGAATTTATATCTGAAGAAAAAGCAAGGCAAGCATACGAAAAATTAGGTAGTCCTGTATTTGTTGCTGACTCAGGTTTCTATATAGAACATTATCCTAATAATCCAGGATATCCAGGTGCCTTTGTAAAAAGAAGTGGTGTTAGTTCTAATGTAAGTGAACTTTTAGAAACAATGAAAGATGTAACAGATAGAAGTTGCTATTTTCTAGATTGTCTTACTTTCTTTGATGGAAATGAATATTATCAATTCTTTGGAATAAGTAAAGGTTCTTTATTAAATGAATTACGAGGACATGAAAATAAACGAGCAAAATCAAATCTATGGTATGTGTTTGTACCAGATAATTGTATTAAAACACTAGCAGAAATGACTGATGAGGAAAGAAATAATAGACCTGATAATAGAACAAGTGTCACAGATGAATTTATCAAGTGGTATAAACTAAATTACAAAAATGCAAAAAAATTATCTAAAAAATGTTGAAATAAATAATACCTATGGCAAAATGTATTTAGTGATTAGTCGTTTATCAACTATTCCTAAGGTTTCGGATATACTATTTGTCCCTACCATACTAAAATAATCCCTCCAGGGATTATTTATTATTATGGCGAAGTCAGCCCTCTTTCGTCCGGCCTTATTTCCTGTACCCTCCGGTCTAAGACTTATAAAATCTTATATTAATTTGCTTATTTATTTTAGCTTATGCTATAATTAAAACCATGAGAGGTCATACAAAAACTCTTATTCTAACACTATCTTTTGTTATGTCTTGTTTTCTTGGTATTAATTCAGTTTCTGCTCTAACTTACCAAGATAATTTAGATGTATCATTTATTTTTGATTCTTCTATTTCTGTATCATTATCTTCAGATAATCTAACTATTTCTTCATTGTCTCCAGATACTTATGCAGATAGTAATATCGTTACAGTTACTACTTCAACTAATAATCCTAGCGGCTATGCTCTAACTGCTACAACCGGCAACAGCGAGACATACACAAGCACTAATTTGATTAATGACGCAAACATTTTTGTCAGTTTAGGCACTAGCGATAGTATTAGTACAATGTCTTCTGCTGATGCTACCCAAAATGGTAGATGGGGATATGCTTTTTCTATTAACTCTGGCAGTACCTGGAAGAACGCTACCGGTGGCACTGGTTACTCTGGCCTACCATACTACACCGCACCAGGAGCAGAAATCATAAGTTCCAATACTAGCGGCGCCAGTAGTGTACAGTTTAAGATCGGCGCTAAGGCTAATGCGGCTCAATCCGCTGGTACTTATAAAAATGTCATTAACTTTGTGGCCACTGCTAATCCAGATCCTTCCATAAGACATTATACGGTAAATTATTACGATAACTATGTCACGGCGGACGACCCTTTACCATCACCACGGACTGGTATTTTACAAAACAATCGCTTTACTATCTCTGATCAAGATATTCATTTTGAAGGTGGTGACATAATCCTTGAGCAGTATGGCTGGTGTACTGAATCAGTCGATTATGATACAACTGATACGTGCAGTAGTAAGGGCGGTAGTTTTTACGCACCTGGCGAAACTATTACTGTAAGTGGAGGAGCAGGAGATGTAACGATTAACCTATACAGAGTCTGGGCTGTAGAGAAGGCAGATGGATATCTAACAGTTAAAAACGAAAGTGACGCATCGGTACATCTTGACGGCACTTTTGCTCCCGCCGGTTCATATGGTGCTGAAGTTTATTATACCTACAATACAACATATGAGCCGCTTGTGATGCGAATAGATGCCCCGTCTACCTGTCCATCGAATTGGGTTTGGAGTGCGGATGTTGATGACATGGATGACGGAGGAGAGCCGGGTGTTATTCATTCTGGTAGTGGTGGAGATTCTCTTGTCTTAGCAAGCCCATGGCCAGATTTTGTTCAAAGTCTCTACGTTACCATCACTGGCCACTGCAATAATTAGTCTTCTTCTGGCACAACCGCTAGCGATAATTCATCAAGCTGAGCGTCGTCAACCAAAGAAGGAGAATCCATCATAAGATCCACACCGGAGCCATTTTTAGGGAAGGCGACAATATCGCGAATATTATCCACAGACTCGAGTACCATAAAGATGCGATCTAGGCCCGGGGCACAACCGGCATGTGGCGGAGCGCCAAATTTAAACGCATTAAGCATGCCACCAAATCTAGATTCTACATATTCGTTATTGTAGCCTAAAATATTAAATACCTTATACATGATTTCCGGACTGTAATTACGCACGGCACCAGAACAAACTTCAAAGCCGTTCATCACCATATCAAACTGGTCGGCCTTAAGTTCTAGAAATCTCTGCTGTGACGAATCTTTGTTGGAAATCTCTTCTATGGCCTTAAGCCCTCCCTTTGGCATACTAAATGGATTATGTCCAAAATCTAATTTGTTGTTTTTTCCGTCCCATTCGTAAAATGGAAAATCAACAATCCAAGCATAAGAAACTTCATCTGGATTTTTAAGCTTAAAATGGTCTGCAAAAGCAATACGAAGTTCGCCTAAGACCTTATTAACCTTAACGCGAGTATCTGCGCCAAAGAAAACGGCATCGCCAGTGCTTGCGCTAGTGAGCTTTTGTACATTTTTGATTTCGTCTTCGGTCATAAATTTAAGAATTGGCGATTTGGCACCTTCTTCCGTATATAATATATAGGCCAGTCCACCTGCGCCAAGCTTGCGAGCCCGTTCGGTAAAATCATCAATTTCGCGGCGAGTTAAAGAGGCTGCGCCCTTAACACATAGTGCCTTTACGCACTCAGTCTTAAATACCTTAAATTCGGTATCTTTAAAAACGTCAGTTAAGTTAATTAATTCCATACCGTAGCGCAAATCCGGTTTATCAGTGCCGTAAGTGTCGAGCGCAAAATCATAAGGCAACTTAGGAATCTTATTATTCTTTCCTAAGTATTCCTTGGCGGGCTCAGAGTTTAAGACGAGTTTTTTATTGCTAAATTTGGTAGCCAGTTCGATAAATAGCGGTTCGATTTCAGCGCGTACGGTTTCTCCGTCGTCCACGAACGCCATTTCCATATCTAGTTGATAAAAATCTCCATAAAGCCGATCGGCGCGGGGATCTTCATCGCGAAAACACGGAGCAATTTGAAAATATTTATCCACGCCGCCTACCATCAGTAGCTGCTTAAACTGCTGTGGCGCTTGCGGCAGGGCATAAAACTTGCCTGGGTGCAAGCGCGATGGAACCAAAAAATCGCGGGCCCCCTCGGGGGATGAGTTGGCTAAAATCGGTGTAGTAATCTCTGTAAAATCATGCTCATACATAAAATTGCGAATATAACGATAGTATTCTGAGCGGCGCAATAAAAGATTTTGCATGCTAGGCCGCCTTAAATCTAGATAGCGATATTTAAGGCGCATTTCCTCGGATGATTTTTCGCCATCGTCATGCGTATTAACGGGTAGGGGTTCTGATTTATTTAAAAGCTCCAAAGAATCAACAACTAGCTCAATTTTACCTGTAGGAATATGCGGATTAATTAGGTCCGGCTCGCGCTCACGCATTTTGCCCGTCGCTTTTAAAACATATTCGTCGCGTACTGACTCGGCCAGCTTAAAGGCTGTCTCGTTTTCGGGCGTAATTACGAGTTGAATAATTCCGGTATGATCACGAAGATCAATAAAAATCAATCCACCATGATCTCGTCTAGAATTAACCCAACCTTCCACGGTAACTGTTTTGCTCAAAAAATTCTCTAATTCATTTGCAAGTGTTCTCATAGGCTATATTATACCATAAAATACCAGGGAAATCCGCTTTAGTACTGCCCGGCATTACCCTAGTAGGTAATCTAGGAGCATTTGAATGGTAAAAAAACCAGCCAGGGAATTATCTTTATCGAGCACTAAAAAATAATAACTGTTAGTGCGTTCGATTTCTTCAACTGCAAAGCTAAGCGAATCGGTCTCGTGAAGATAAAAAACATCTCGAGACATGTACTTTTCGGCTCGGTCGGTTTTTTTGATTTCGAGCGCATTTAAGGCCTCAGTATGAATAATGCCTTTAACTTTTTCTTTGTTGTCTACAACCGGAAAATTAGTAAAGCCAGACTTGTATAGCTTATCTAAAGTTAGCGGCCCAAGAATATCCTTAGCATTTACAAAGACCATCTCGTCCTTTTTTACCATTAGCTGTTCGACCTTCTTGTTGTCAAAACTCATAATCGCCGCAATCCGGTTGCGGTCTCTGTCGCTCAGTATTGCTTTAGGGGTGCGCCTTAGTACATCAATAAATTCTTCAAGTGTTTTGGGTGTATATTTTGGTTTTACTTTTGGGGTGTGTTCGCGATATTTTTCTAATTTTGGGTCAAGAAACTTAACAACCTTTTGCAAAAACCTAAACCACATGATATTATGTATTATAGCATAAAGGAGTTGTTATGAAAAAATACAAAGGTTTTTCGATTTTAGGTGTTGCAATTGGAGTTGTAGTTGTTGCTTTACTAGGCCTCGCCACTTTCGCCGTAATTGACGGCAACAATAAAGCGGTCGATTTTAATAAATACGACTTCAACTCAATTATCGAGGCAAACGCAGACAATGGCAACATTGCCGACCACGTTAAAGGCTCACCCGATGCTCCGGTTATCATCTTTGAATATGCCGATTATCAATGTCCGGGATGCGCCTCAATTAATCCGAGAGTTAATAAAATCATTGAACAGTTAGACGGTAAACTAGCGATCGTTTATCGAAGCTTCCTTTTAGCTTATCATCAAAACGGCACCGCGGCCGCCTCGGCGGTTGAAGCAGCTGGCTTGCAAGGTTATTGGAAAGAGTATGCAAATAAAATGTTTGAGACACAAGAAGAATGGGAATACGCTAGCGCGTCTGAGCGTGCGGACCTATTTAATAAGTACTTCGTAGAGGTCACAAACGGCAAAGGAGATGTAAACAAATTTAATCAAGATATCGCTTCGGAAGCAGTTAAAAAGAAAATCGGTTTTGATATGGGTATTGGTAAGAGAGTCAATGTTGAAGGCACCCCAGCCTTCTATATCGACGGACAGCTAATTAAGTGGGGAAGCGAAGGCAGCGTCGAGATAAACGGCGAAGTTATTTCTTGGGACTCGGCTAGAACGGGTGATGAATTTTCCAAATTAATAAAAAATATTGTTGAGGCTAAATTAAAAATAACCGAGTAGTCTTTTAAGAACTGTATGTGGTTACTGTTAAGAGTGACCACATATTTCTTAAAACTAGCTCGGTTATTTTATTAGATTTCGATAAACTCTTGCCAAGCGGCAGGAGGTATCTTTGACTCTTTACGACCGTGAGATCGCTTTAGTCTTTTGATACGCATGTATCTAATTTTCTCCTTAATGTTTTTCGCTCTAACGACCGCACCCACCTCGCAAAGGTTGAACCTTGGGAATTATGAGCGATAACGCCTATTCTAGCAAAGCTTTTTAAATAGTGCAAGCATAAAAATGATATAATGTTACCATGAAGAAGCGTGGGCGAATCAAGTTTCATAAGATTAAAACTTGGCAATTATTACTTATTTTAATTCCGCTACTTTTTGTTGGTGCCACGCTTTTAAGGCTCGATCACGTAAGAATGGCCGAGCTAAGAAACAAAGTCTTAGCCGCAGACGAAGCCGAAAACGATGATGAATTAAATGACGCCATAAATCAACTAAAGGATTTTGTTTTTTCGCATATCGTGATAAATGTGGTGGATGATAATGGTGAACAAAAAGTAACATTTGGTACCGGACCTTTTTACCTAGAACATAGGTATATTAGGGCAGCTAACGCAGCCTTAAAAGAAGCAGAAGCTAACCTGTCGGATGACAGCAATCCAAACGGCAATGTTTACGCCATGGCTTCGGCAGTATGTCAGCCCCAGGCTATTGCTAATGGGTGGAGCTGGGATGATGCGAATTTTATCAACTGTATGGTATCCGAAATTAATAAATACCCAGCGGCCGACGAGCTTCAGGATAAAATTGTTGCAAGTCTCCCGTCTACCGAACTATATCGCAGAGAATACAATTCTCCAATCTGGGCCCCGTCATTATCTGGTTTTATGATTTTGATAACGCTAATAATCATTGTTGTAATTTTATGGCGACTAATTGTCTGGATTTTTCTAAGGTTATCTCTGTTATTTATATAACACATATAAAATATCATCGAAAAACTCTTGACAATTAAGCTTAGGGGTCATAAGATAGGAATATATTAACTTAAGGAGGAAAGCTAAATGGCTTACGAACATACTAACGGTAAAGGTGTCAAATACTACTTGCACAAGTCTGAAGTTACTCTACGTGGTGGCAAACCCCAGACGATTTATTTCTTCACTAAGGACGAAAAGGGTGGTAAAGGTACTCCTTGCGATTTGCCAGAAGACCGCGTTGTATGCGAGAATCCACGCAATGGCTTCTTAACTCTCAAGAAGAAATAATACAACAACAGGATGAATTTAAAAATGCCAGGTTAATCCTGGTATTTTTTTGCAGAATCATAAAAGAGGCCGCCCAGGCCTAAACCCGGGCGGCAGAAGTGAAGAGCCTAAAAGGGAGGGAAGAAAATCCAACCAGAGTGCTTTTCTGTTGAGTAGTATGCCCTAAAAACAAGGCACTTGTCCGGTTCGCCCGTTGCTTTGCAACGCCCCTCGAGGTTGAAACTCGCCCCCGAGCCATCCGCGTGTTGGATGCTGGAAACCCTAACGTCGGACATTGGCACCACCACTCGTTCACCATCATTGTTGCGGCTGAAAACGACCCCAAACTCCACAGGCTTGTATGCGTCATCGTACGCATACCTGAACGAATCCAGTAACTCATCTAAACTGGGGCCACTAATAATCTCAAAGTTCATTTCTCACTCCTCTCAAGGTGCACCAAACGGATAACACATATTATATCACACTTAAGCAAAGTAGTCAAAAAAGACTCACGCTGAAATTGTGAGTCTAACTCATTGCTATCCAATAATAATGGTCGGGGTACTTGGATTCGAACCAAGGACACTGCGTGTATAAGACGCATGCTCTAACCAACTGAGCTATACCCCGCTTCATACATTTTACCACAAAATGGTATAATAGTAAGCATGAACGCGTTAAAAACGAAAATTCGCCGCTTAAATTATAAGATGAAACACGACTTTTTGACCGTAGAAAATATAGTGCTTTTGCTGGCTATTATCTTGTGTTTCGTTTGTACGTATCAATCAATTGTTTCGATGTCTCGCAACTGGGAACTATCTGAGCGGCTGACTGCGGAAAAAAGAGAGCTAGAACTCCTAAGTATGGAGGTAGAAGCAGCAGAGCTTGAAAATCAGTATCTCGCTTCAAACGAGTATCAAGAATTAATTGCGCGCAGGAACCTGGATAAAAAATTAGAGGGCGAGAATATGGTGGTCATGCCCGAAAACTCAGAAGCGGCCAAAACCAAACGACAGCAGGTTAAAACCGTGGAAAATGTAAAAATATACTCTAACTTTGAAAAATGGATGATGTATTTATTTCCAAGCTACTAAAACAATTAAGCTTATGCTATAATTAAGATATGTACGGCAACAAAAAAGGCTTTACTTTAATTGAGGTAGCTTTATTTTTGGCTGTTACTGGCGCACTATTCGCCGCCATCATGGGCGGCGTACAAAACTCCATTTTTCAGCAACGCATAAACGATTCAACTCAAAGTTTTATGGAATTTCTTAAAACAGCTTATTCTGAGACCATGAATGTTCAGAGTCTCGGCTATGGAAGATCAAACATGGCTATCTATGGCAAGCTTATCACTTTTAATGAGGAATATGCCCTAGATGGTACACGGTTCGATGGCGGCGACAATAGAAATCGTATATATATGTATGATGTTTTTGGTGACATAAAAGAAGATGGTATCGGCGCTCCCAATTCTGTAATTGGGGCACTAGACAATCTGAATGCTCACGTAATAAGAGAAGAAGATGGAGAAAAGGTATTAAATGGCATTGTCGAAACCTATACTCCAAAATGGGGCGCAGCAATTCAAAATAGCGATGGCCAACCATTCTCTGGCTCATTGCTAATAATCAGGCACCCCAACTCTGGCGTTATATATACTTTTTATTCTACTACTGCAATTCCGGTTAACGGGATGCGGCTATCAACCGTAGAAGGCGCCCCTGATATTGACTGGAATTCTTCTGGATTTTATTCAGGCAGCAATATCGATTTCTGCATCAATCCAACGCCAGAATCATCATATCCAAACAGGCCAAACGTTAGGATTGTGGCTGGTTCAAGAAGCGGCTCTGGTATCGAGCTAGTTCCCGAAAGTGATCAGGAATACGCATGTGAATGGGAGGGAAACTAAATGAAAAACTCCAAAAAAGGTTTTACTATGGTCGAATTATCTTTGTCTATCGCATTTTTGTCTATTTTGTCGATCACTATAGTTCTTATTATTACGAATGCGGTCTCAGCTTATCACCGCGGGCTAACACTTAACGATGTTAATTCTGTTGGCATGGATTTAGTAAACGATATGAGGGGAACGATTCAAAATTCACCAGGTACGTCTGCTACTAGCCTATGTGCCACGGCATATACCGGCAACGATGGCGCAAAAGGGGCCTGCCTAGACGATCATGCCAGCAAGTTTACCTCTATAGTTCATCACGAAAGGATAAAAATCGGAAACGATAATGACTACAATGAAGCGCCAATTTATGGAGCTTTTTGCACGGGGAGGTACTCTTATATCTGGAATTCTGGCTACGCCTTTTGGACGTCTGGCGTACAATTCGAAAAATCTAACGTCGCCCCTCGAGCTAGCCTGGAAGGAGCGCCTAAAGACTTTAAGCTACTAAAAGTAAGGGACGAGTCCAGAAGTATCTGCGTTAATGCCGTCAAGGATGCATCAAGGAATGGCTATGGAGAAAACGCCGAAGTCAATAATAATTATTCTTTTAGACTTACTTCATCAGAGGGCAATGATCCCCCAGTAGATCTTTTGGCGGCCAAGCGTAATCTCGCAATCTATGACCTAACGGTTCCAGTACCGGCAGACAACAGTCATGGCGCATTGTTCTATTCCGTATCGTTTATTTTAGGAACAATGCAAGGCGGCATTAACGTAATGGCAGCCGGCGATTACTGTGCTACCCCAGGTGGATATAATTCATCATTAGAAAATCTTGATTATTGTGCAATCAATAAATTTAACTTTACAGCTCAAGCTACAGGAGGAGGAAAATGAAAAAAATAATCAGTAAAACTAAAAAAGGAGCGGCATCATTTTATATGGTAGCTTTTTCGACGTTAGTTCTTATAATTATTGCAACAAGCTTTGCCGCAGTAATCATATCCGAAGTAACCCGCACAGCCAACGATGATTTGTCAAAATCAGCCTACGACTCGGCCATGGCGGGCGTTGAGGATGCCAAATTGGTAGTACATAGTTACCAAAAATGCATTGAAGAAAACAATAACGATGGTTCGTGCAAAACAATCCGTGATGAGATTGAGAATACTAGTCCCGATAGTGAGTCTAATGGTGAAGATGGAAAATGTGATCAAGTAGGACGGTTATTAGGAAGATTTGATGAAGATGATGGGAATTCAGGAAGACTCGATGAAAATGATAGGAATGAGGTTTTAATTCAGGAATCAAAAATCGAAAACAACATGTCCCAGGCCTACACCTGCGTAAAGATTAGCTTGCCCGGAGATTATAGTGGCGCATTAAGCTCTGGCGAACAGTTTAAAGTTATTAAGGCAAAGTTTGAAAGTCCTGAAATATCCAATAAGGTAAAAAGCGTAATTATAAACTGGTCTTCTGGTTCTGGAAGTAGTGATCTTAACTATAATAATTTCACCGGTGAGGAAGTTACGTTTTCAAAGGATGTTAGTATGCCCCCAACAATCGCAGTCTCCATGATACAGACTGGTGGGGAATCTTTCAACCTAGACAGTTTTACTCGCACTATTGAAGGAACCACAAACCGTGGCACACTTTTCTTAGTACCTACAGAAGAAAAACTCAACGGGCAAACAGACACTTACAAATCAGCATATGATGAAAATGAGGGGGCCAACCACATTGATGAGGACGGCTTCTTAAAATCCAACGATAAAACAGCCAAAAATCTACCTTATGCGGTATATTGTGGCAACGCGTCGGATGAATATGCTTGTTCTGCCACAATCGATATTCCCCGCCCAATCGGCGGCGGCGCTAGAAATCCCAACACTTTTTATTTTGTAGTAACGCAGCCCTATGCCGGCGATACGTATACGGACTTTAATGTATTGTTCTCTTGCGACGACGACGTGGTTTGCAATGAAGGAAAGGATGTTCCAGCGGCGGAAAAAAACTACGCCAAATTGGATGGCGTTCAAATCAAGATTGATTCAACTGGTCGAGCTAATGATATGTATCGTCGGGTTGAGGTTCGTCTAGACGGCGATCCAAACTATGCCTTCTCAGTCATGGGACCTCTAGAGCTATTGAATAATGAAGAAGACACTCCCTCTCTCAAAAAAGACTTAACTGTTACATGCGAATGGAATCTCGGAGTTAACCCGGATAATGTCACCTGCCCTCAGTAAACCATCAACCCGGCACTTTCTTTCAAATGGCTTTGTTGACAATAAGTTAAACTTGCTATATAATATATAGCATACCGTGGGGTAGAGCAGCCTGGTAGCTCGTTTGGCTCATAACCAAAAGGTCGCTGGTTCAAATCCAGCCCCCACAACCATTTAAAAATCAGCATTGGGTTCAACCTGAGTTACCCCCCTAACCCAGGTTGAACTCAGGAGCTGATTATTTTTTTCCTTTACTAGAAACGAGACCTTTAGCCGCAATTTTAATTGCATAACTATAACTATTGTAAGGGTGTGGCGTACTAGCTAATTCTAGCGCAGTAAGACCGTGGCGTACTGCGAGCGCTAATTCAGAGATTATAGAGCCCGCATCCGGAGCGACTACGGCGGCACCAATAATGCGATTGTTTTTATCGGTAATTAGTTTCACAAACCCGTGATGAAAATTCTCGGTATGACTAATTATTAAGCCATCAAAGCCAACCACACATTTTTTATATTTACGATCGCGTTTTAGTAGATCGTATTCATTTAATCCAACCACGGCAACTTCTGGGAAAGTCCGAACACACCTTACAAATCCTTGATAATTTAGGGGAGTCTTAGATTTTGTGATTAGTATGTTAGCCAAAGCCAAACCCTCTTGACGGGCCCGTTCGGTTGAAGATTCCTGGCCTAGGCAATCACCTATCGCATATATGTTTTTCGCTGAAGTTTGGAAACATTTATCAACTTTGATTCCGGCAGCCTGGTATTTGACTTCGGCATTTTCTAGCCCCAAATCAAGATTGGGTTGGCTCCCAGTAGCTAGAACAACAGTATCTACGCGTACCGCCTTCTCGGACTCACCGTCTCTAAAAATGATACGCTTGCTTATCTCATCTTCCTCCAGCGCTACGACACGACAATTTGGTAAAATATTCACCCCAAGTTTTTGAATGAAATAATCCGAAATTGTAGTTCCAATCTCAACGTCTTCGCGCGGCAGTATATGTTCGGCCATCTCAAAAAGCAAAGTCTTAACACCGAGCTCGGCAAAGTATTCGGCGATTTCGCATCCAGAAGCTCCGCCGCCAACAACGGCAACAACCTTCGGTAGGCGCCGCAGCTTGATTGCGGTTTCGGGAGTTAAGTAATCCACACTTTCGGTACCAGCAATCTCTAAAACTTTTAGCTTTGCACCAGTAGCAATTATAAAAGTTTCGGCTGTATACTTTTGGCTATTAACGGCAACCGTGTGCTTATCAAGAAAATTCGCAAAACCCTTAATGCAAGTGACGTTGGCCTGCTCAAATATCTGTTTGTTATTGCCACCGGCTTCAACTACTACTTTAAGCTGCCTGGCAGAAACCGTAGGGAAATTAAAATGAATATCTTGATGACCAAGCTCGGGATAAGAAAGAATCTTATTGTAGGTGTGAGAAAAATCGAGTGCTACCGCATATGGCAAATCGCGAGTATTAAGATTAGAGCCGCCCCAAAATCGCCCCTCAATCAGCGCCACGCGCTTTTTGGCCTTGGCAAGCTCAATCGCAGCAGCCGACCCAGCTGGGCCACTACCAATAACTATATATTGAAAATCGTACTTCTTTCCCATATTTATATTATTGTATCACGATTTTCATAAACATAAGCTAAATCAGCGTTATATTTTTTAAGCTCTTTGTGTACGGCCCGTACTAAATCTTTATCCGTAACGATGGTTTTAGAAGATAATGATTTAGTCGCATCATTCACTGCCTTTTCGATGAACGCTTTTGCAGCTCCAGCCGGAATCCCAATCGCTTTTGCATCAATCTTTAAATCCCGGATGACCAATTTGGTGTCTAGAATACTCATGGCAAAAAAACTCCAAATATAATCATTAATATCCCAATCAATAAATAAATTGCACTTATAAATACTCTAATAAATTGCTTATTTTTAACCCTAGATTTTTGAAGGATAGCCAAATTCCGCCCAGAGTCCATAGTAAGATGTATTGCAATCAAGGGGGCAATTTTAATTAAGATAAAACAGAGGCCGAGCATGGCTCTAACAGTAGAATAATCACTAATTTTCATTATTTGAGTCGCCGCAACAATATAAACGGGTATCGTAAAAATGAGCTCTGGCAAGCTAGCGACAAAACCAAGCACAAAAGCATCAGAACGCGTTTTTATGATTCTTGTTTTTTGATCAAAATCTTTAGCTAGTCGTCGCGAGATAAAGAGTTTAGTCCCCCTTCCTTTTTTAAAATAACAAAACGGAAAAATAACGCCTATAGCAATCATGGTGCCAGCAATAATCCAAACAAGTAGATTATCAGTAAAGCTAACCGGCGCAACATATAAAGACGATAGCAAGGAATAAATTAGGACAAAAACTAACGCAGTCGAAGTTTCGGCGCCAAGGATAAAAAATAAACTTGCATTTGAAGCATTCTTACGTGAAAACTTTCCATAAGAATAATGGGAGAAGAGCAAAAATACACCGGGAGTTAATTGTAAAAAGGCCATGATAAGCATAGCCAAAATCAGTATACTTACAGGGGCAAAGACGCTCATGTTTTAATTCTACCACAAAGGGGGTTGTAATTCTAGTTTTAGCATGTTAGTTTCGCTTCATGCAAAAAATGACTGTAGTTATCGGAATTATATTAGGCGCTTTACTTTGTCTTGGTTACCAGGCCGGAAATGCTAAATCAGCCGATTTTAGTGGTGAGGCTCTGCCTGATTTATATATTAAAGCCGTGAATCCTGGATACACCGTGGACGGGGTGGGAAATGTTGGGGAGTTCATAGAAATCGCTAAAAAATCCCCAGACTCTGTTTTATTGCTCGCTGGAACCGCTGTCAGCTATACTAACTCAAGCGGGAATAGTTCAATATTGTTCGAATTTCCCGAGAACAGCAGGATGACTGGCGAGACCCTTCTCCTTCGTTTGGCTAGCTCTCCAGGTGCAGAGCTAGCCGCCGTAAACTATACTAAAACATTAGCCTTTAAGGCCGGCATCACTCTTTTAAGAAATGATGAAGTTTTGGACCAGGTTTGCTGGACTGGTAAAGATGGTTGCCTTCCAGAGTTTAAGTCAAGCAGCCCCACTATCCTTGTTAGAAACAGCGTAACTGATGAATTCGAACACGTAAAAGAATATGAGCCCATATATGATGAAAAAAACTATTACGAGGAAAGAATTGTCGACGACGATCCGGCTATTAAGAGCCAGTGCAAAGGCCTGGAATTTTCCGAAATTCTAAGTTATTATGAGACATCTCAATCGGAGCAGTTTATTGAATTTCATAATAGTTCGTCGGAACAAATATTGCTAGATGGCTGCAAAATTCGTTATAAAAACAAGGCTTATGGTTTGTCGGGGATAGTGCGAGCGGATGAATATGCATCATACACACCAAAGCTTTTTAATCTTACAAAAAATCCAACCACCAGTAACCTGCTTGAAATAATAGATGCCGATGGGGCGGTAGTGGATACTTTAAGCTATCCGAATGGTCAACGCAAAGGTACTTCATATGCTCTGATAGGATATGGTGCTAGTGGTGAGGAGCTTTGGCATCTAACTTACGCACCCACCCCAGGCTCACCTAATAATTATCAGGAGTTTAAAACCTGTGAGGTTGGCAAAGTGCTAAACCGTGAGACTGGCAACTGCGTAAAAGCAACCGAGGTAGCCGAAAAAACGTGTAGCGCAGGCTATTATTTAAACATTCTTACTGGCCGCTGTCGTAAGATTGAGGAGAAAACCGAAAAAACCTGCAAAGAAGGCTACTATCTAAACCCAGAAACCAATCGCTGCCGCAAGATTACCGACAATAAAGGAGCGGACTATAGCCTTAAGCCAGAAGAATACGAAGAAAAATCGTCATTTGTCGCCGTCTATGCTGTGATCGGTCTCTTGGGGTTAGGTCTAATATATTTAATTTATGAATTTAGGAAAGAGATTGTGAAGCTTTTTCGTAAAGTTTTTCCAAAATCTCATTAAATACTGCCTCGCGTGACTGACTGCCATCTATTCTGATTAATAAATCCAAATCCTGATAATGTTTAAGAACCGGGGTAGTTTTTTCGCGGAATTCATTTAGGCGGTTCTCGAGAATGCTAAGGTCCTTGTCGTCGGCCCTATCTCCGCGGTCGCCCAGCACTTTAGACTCGTTAAAACGTTGCTTTGCATCAGACTCAGAGATAATTAAGACAATAACGGCTTTGATCTCGTGGTCCGCCCCCTTTGCCACCGACATCACCTGATCTTCCTCGCCAGACCAGCGACCAATTGAAGACAACACTAGAGGCCTACCAAACAATTCGCGGCGCTCAAAATAAGGCAATACCCATTCGTAGAAAATATTAGTTGGAATAAGGTTGCCACTGCCAGACAAATCCTGATTTGTCTCTTTTTCCATTTCCCGAATAATCACTCCAGAGGATAAGAATTCGGCTCCTAGAGCTTCGGCTAATTTTACCCCTTGAGTATCTTTTCCGGACATTGGCAGACCAAAAACATTAATTGAGCCAGAACCAAGCCACTTTTTTATCGTATCAATCTTTTCTTCCATGATGTTATTGTAGCATAATAAACGTCGTAAAAAACAAACAGTATATTTGTAAGAGTGGCAACAGTAAAAATTGGCACTCTTTACATTTTAGTGCTAATTTTGTATAATATTGTTATGGATATAACAGATAGGCAGAAGTCAATTCTTTGTCAAATAATTGAGGAGTATGCCGAAACCGCCTCCCCTGTTGGAAGCGTAATGCTAGCTAAGCTTTTTGACGTATCTCCGGCAACCATTCGCGCCGAAATGGCAAGGCTCGAAACTCTTGGTTTAATCGCCCAGCCTCACACTTCGGCGGGTAGAGTTCCTACGGACGCTGGCTATCGTTTTTATGTAAATAATCTCGAGGCCGAAGACGAACAGTTGCCAACTCTTCAAAAAGGCACTCATGTGCTTGAAGTTCGTGTTTCCGCACAATCGCGAGCGGATGCAGCCATTAGGGGCGCCGTGGATGCGCTGGTGGAATTAACTGGTAATCTTGGCCTTGCTACGATTGACGGACAGCTATATCTCGCTGGCATTTCGAGGCTATTTAATCAGCCAGAATTTGTAGACAGCAGCAGAGTGCAGGCCGTAGCAAAGCTACTAGATAACCTTGAGCCGTGGCTTAGGGAAGCAGCGCCTGGCGAACCTCTAAATATCTTTATTGGACACGAAAATCCAATCGGCAGGAATTCGGGAGTTTCTTTGGTTGTATCTAAATTCCGCTCCCCGTATTCTGATCGTAGTTATATTGGGGTACTAGGCCCTACGAGACAAAACTATTCTAAGGTTATGGCGCTGGTGCGTCATGCCGGTAACATGTTGGAGGAAATACTATGAAGCAAAAAACGGATTTAAAAAATAAGCAGCCCGAAAAACCAACCGCAAAGGAAAGTGAGGAGAAAAAGCTCATAGACGAGCTAACGCTAGATTTGCAACGTACTAGGGCGGATTTCGAAAACTATCGTAAACAAACCGAGATGCAAAAAGAGAACGAAAGAAAGTCTACGCGGTTATCCACGGTGTACAAAGTCTTACCACTTCTAGATGATTTAGATCGTGCAATTGCAAGCTACCCAGAGCTTAAAGCCCTCGAAAAATCCCTGCAAAAAACCTTTGACGAGCTAGGTCTTTCAAAGATTGATTCTTCTGCCGGCTCCGATTTTAATCCAGATTTACACGAAGCCGTCATGGTAGATGGTGATGGTGAAAAAGAGATAATTTCCGAAACACTGAGAGCCGGATATTATTACGAGGGGAGCGTGCTAAGGCCAGCAATGGTAAAAGTCAGCAAAGCTTGAATCCTCAAGAGAAAAGTGATAAAATAATACCAAACTTAAAGGGAAAATAATATGTCTGAATACAAATTAACGCTCGAAAAACGCGAAATAATCGGGAAAAAAGTAAAAGCCTTAAGGGCTAAGGGAATGGTTCCTTCTGTGGTGTATGGTGGTAAAGAACCACAAATGATGGCATCAGACTACGTAGCTACCGAAAAAGCAGTAGAAGCTGTAGGCTATCACTCCCCAATAGATCTTGACATGGCCGGCAAAAAGCAAATGGCCATCGTTAAAAACGTGGCTGTTGATCCAGTAACTCGCAGAATCGTTAACGTAGAGTTCCAAGCTATTTCTGCAAAAAGCGAGGTAGAGGCCACCACGCCAATCGAAATAATCAATTTTGAATCTTCGGAGGCTTCAAAAACCTACCACTTTGCTTTAACTCAATCTATTGAGGAAATCGAAATTAAGGCTAAACCAGCTGATTTGCCAGAAAAACTAACCGTTGACGCATCCGGCCTTAAAGATGTAGAAGACAAAATAATCATTTCTGATATTAAGTTACCCAGTGGCGTTGAACTTGCAGACAAAGAACTAGATGCTGAGCAGGTAGTAGCTTCACTCTATAACCCAGCAGTGGAAGCCGAGAAACGTGAAGCCGAATCGGTTACCGAACCAATCGAAGAGCCAGAGGCTGACGCAGCCGGAGAGGCTACTAAAGAAGAAAAAGAGTAATTATCTTTCTCTTGTCACAAAAAACCGTAGTGGTATCTAAACCTATTTCAAACAATTAGCGTTGGCGATAAGCCTGTCAAGAAAAGCTTGGCGGGCTTTTTCGCAGTTTTGGTTGTCGCCCGCCCAGGCAAATAGCGCAGGATCTTGTAGCGCACGGGCAAAAGAAAACGAGACTGGCCAGGGAAAAGGTCCATTTTTGATAATCTCGGCAAGGTTGCTTGTGGCTTGCTCTGGTGTTTGGCCACCAGATAGAAAAACAACACCAGCCAAAGTCTCGGGTACATGATTTCTCAAGACTTTTGCCGTTGCTAGCCCAACCTCATACGGGGTAGACTGAGCCTCAAATTGCTTACCCGCCATTATCATATTAACTTTTAAAATACACGCCTTAAGATTTACGTTATATTCTTTTAGGCTACGGAATAAAATATCAAGTATTTTGCTGGTTACAAAACTAGACTGTTCTAAATCATATAATCCATCATATACGACCTCTGGTTCTACGATGGGAACTAGCCCTGCATTCTGGCATTTTTTAGCATACTCGGCTAAAATCTGGCAATTCTTTGAAATTGCCTCGTCGGAAGGGGTTATTATGTCACCTTTGTCACTTAATCTAATTTCAAATGCAGCTCGCCATTTGGCAAATCTTAGCCCCATATCAAAGTACTCTCTTAACCTCTTTTCTAGCCCTTGTAGTCCTTTCGTAAAGGTCTCTTCTGAATTCTCTAGTTGAGCCAACCCCTGATCTACTTTAATTCCAGGTATTATCTGCCGCGATATTAAAAAGTCGACAAAGTTTACCCCATTATCGGCCTGTTGGCGCGCAGTTTCGTCGAACAAAATCACCCCATTAACATACCTTTCAAGATTGTGGGTCGTAAAGAAAATGTTTCTATAATCCCGCCGATTATCGTACGTATCATCAATACCTAGCTTTTCAAATTTTTTATGAATACTGCCACCAGATTCGTCGGCCGCCAAAATCCCCTTCCCACTCATCATCAAATTAGCAGCAATCAGCTCAAGATTATTTTTTGAATCATTTTTTAAAGATAATTTGTTTAACTCTTCCAAAGACAAGACCGAGTCTAATCTCGAATTTTCCACGTTTATACGCGCCTTTTTTAAGCTTTCCTCTACCGTTTCGCCAAGAATAAAGCTTCCCATTACGGTTGCGGCAGCAATTGAAAACATCGACAAATGAGTCATTCTATCAACGTCATTAATGGAAAACGATTCAGAAATCTTTAAATATGAGATACCGCCTTCTGTTAGATAAATGGTTTTTTCGGGGACGAGGTCGGCTAAACCTTGACTGCTACTTGGTTCTAGCGTCTCGGCGTCAGTTGGTTTAGTCGCCTGAATTTGTTCCGATCCATCGGCATTTCCTTCAAAAAATACCAAATCCGCTCGTGATGCCAAGTTATTTAGGTACTGACTTTTTTGATCTTTAAGATACAAAACTAATTTCGTCTGCGGATTGGAATCTAGGTAGTCATTAATTGTTTTTAGGGTATACCCGTCAATCTCTGCCGATCGATCAATAAAAAGATAATCATGTACAGATTCTGGAGGATTAAAAGTGGTCTTTTTAAAACTAGAAGGCGCAAGATAGCTAACTCCACTATCTGACACCAAAATATACCGATAAACCTCTGCCGGGTCGCTGGTTTTAAATTCGTCATCAACAAACGAAATTGAATGATCGGCGATGGTGGCCGAAAGCCCCAGCTTTTTAAAAACTTCAAGCGTAATCGCTGCGCCACCAAAACTGCAGCCACGGTTAAAAAAGAAATGCTCACTAGCATCAAAGCTAAGATCGAGCCAATCCACGCCAGCCCTGTCAATTTCAAATTTCTCAGTCCTGCCATCAAGATTTAGATAAACGTCCTTTAAGACGTTGCCCACTACCAAAATATTCATGGTTTAATTATACATCAAAAGAATTCTATAGACAAAAAAATAAGAGCAAGCTCTCATTTTTTACTGGTGCGGGTATGGAGGGTCGAACTCCAATCCTCAGTTTGGAAAACTGATATACTAACCGCTGTACTATACCCGCATTTATGGGGTGGGATATGGGAATCGAACCCACGACCTTCTGGACCACAATCAGACGCTCTAACCATCTGAGCTAATCCCACCGCTTATCATTATAGCACATTACCCTATTTTGGCAATAGAAGGAAGGCCACAGTGCCAGCAGCTGCACCCAGAATAATCGTTATGATAATAGTGATTATTAAACCAATATGAGATTCTTTTTCGGGCTTATTAATGATTGTAACCGGCCCCTTTGGCACCTCTTTTGGCGCAGCGACTTCCTTTTTGTAAACATTCTTTGAAAGCGGCCGTTTAGTAACCTTATCAAGATTAATAAACGGAGATTTAGGAGTCTTGTATTCGGATGATGCACCAGAACTCTTAACCTTGCTCTTTTTGTTGAATGATTTCTTGTTTTTACTATCGCTCGCTCGGCCTTTCTTTTCTACTGCTTGAGTTTTTGGTTGTGTTTGAGTAGCGGCTGGTTTTTCACTATTAAGCGGGCGCTTATCGGTATTAGTTTTTATAAACTTAGACGACAAGTCCTCTATTACCCCTAGCTCAACTCCCTTAGAAGTATGGGATTCAAAACCAACCCCAGCACTCGGGCGAGCAGCCTGGCGAATCGCTGGCTTTGTGTTAGAAGCCGCCACAACTCGTGATTGGCGAGACGCGACCGCTACGCTAGAGCTGACTTTTCTAGGCGTAGTTCTCGAAACATTTGCGCCACGAGGCCGAGGGCTCGTGGTAGGTCTTTTTGACGGCACAAAATCTAAATACTGTTTATTCATGCTTGTACTTTCTTAGCTATCTCTATTATATCAACAAATTCATGTAAAATCAAACTAGCCCCACCAACCAATAATCCGTTTACGCCAGGAATGGTTAAATATCCACCAGCATTAGACGGGGAAACGCTTCCGCCAAACAAAACAGTTATTTTTTTGGCGGCCTCAGCTCCGTATGTTTCGATTAGGGTTTGGCGAATAATATCTATAGCTTCGGCGACTTCGCTAGGTGAAGCCAGTTTTGCTCCCTTAACGCTAGAAATCGCCCAAACCGGCTCATAGGCTATTATTACTTTGGACAAATCATCGTCCGAAACATCTGCTAATCCACCTAACAGTTGATCTTTGATAGTGTCGGCAGTTTCTCCAAAAGCCCTTTCTGACTCAATTTCGCCAACGCATAAAATCGGTCTAATTTTATTCCTAATGGCAGCCGCCACCTTCTTTTGGATGGTCTTATCGTCCTCTTTAAGGATATAGCGCCGCTCCGAGTGGCCGATAATGGCGTAATCTACTAGCCCTCTAAGCTGCGAAAACGAAACTTCCCCTGTAAAAGCTCCATAGTCGCGGTAAAACCCGTTCTGAGCCGCCAGTTTAATTCGCTTTCGGTCAATTTGCAGGGACAAAGGTTGCAAAGAAAGCGTTGAGGGCGCCACTACTACCTCAAGATTGCGATAACTAGGTAAAGATTTAACCAATTTGTGAAGATAGATAGAAGATTCGCCAACTGTAAAATTCAGCTTCCAATTGCCCACGATATAAGTTTTCATAAGCTTATTATAACGTAACTGCAGAAAGTCAACAAGTGCCGAATTTGACTACAAAATTCCCAAAATCCCTCTTAGTGCAAAGGCTGTATCCTCGTGATTTCTAACAGTGATGGTTTCAAATCCCATCTCCACGACCGGGTAATCATTGCCGCCGGGTTGGGTCATATCGCCAAAATATAGAACATCAGACTTGTCAACTTTAAGCTCCTCCAAGAGATGCGCCATACCAAACGACTTATTCATGCCCGGAGTAACAGCATTAATAGAGGTGGTGCCGGCTACTTCGTATTCAAACTCAGGGGCAAGCTCCTTGCACCTTGCGGCAATCTGATCGCGCTTTTTGTGGTCCGGGTCCCAAGCGTATTTCTCCTCGGTGCCAGCCTTTTGCCCGAGCGCCGAAAAAGTAACTTGCGACAAACGATTTTCAATAATCTCGTCGCCAGGGGCGAGCTTATCCTCCTCCCAAAAACCAAGTTCACGTGCCGCTTTCTCAATAGTACTCGTAATTTTATCAACTTGTTCTTTAGTTAGTGGATAATTATAAACCTGTACCCACTCTTTTTTGGAGGGATCAAACCGATAATACTGCGTACCCTGAGCCACAAAAAGATGCAGATGTGAAAGCTGCTCGGGGGTAGGATTTTTTAGCCTATCAACGATTTGAATCATAAACTGATCGAATTTTTGCCCAGAAATCGGACAAACCTCAAAGTGGTCGAGACACTTTAATAGTAGGTCTGCAATTTCGTCGGTAACAGGGGTTTTAGCGACGTTAATGGTTTGATCAACGTCAAATGAGAGAACTTTTTTCATGAGTTAATTGTAACACATAAATCGCCATAATAAGACTAAGCCATTGCAGTTAAAAATAGTATAAATTAGCATAAGCGTCAAAGCCATGGCTTTTATATTGACAAAAAAGCTAAAGTGTGATAAAATGTAATCAGTCTAGGTTTTGGTGTGTTATCAAATAACGAGAAGGCCATTAACAACCAAATCATCTCAGATTTCAAACGAAATCTGAAAGCTATCCTAATACTACTCTCCAATTCTAACAGAAAGGAAGTGATGCCTTGTGGCAAAGCATTGTAAGAATTGGTCCCAGACCGCCAAGGTCTGGATCAAGAAGCATCGCCGCGAAATGGGGATCGTTGCGGTAATTGTGTTGCTCATTGGCACGCTTTGCGCCTGTGGCGCCAGCCTCGCAAAGAGCAATAGCTCCAACGACCCCAATGGCTCCACCGTCTCGACCGGGACCGCCGAGGATACCAACGGCACCGACGAGACTGAAGTTACCGACGAGACCGCGCCCACTACGCAGGAGGCCGAGGCTTCCCAGGACAAGAAAGGTGATAGGGGGGCATATCAGAAATATCAGGAGCTGGTGGACAGCCACCCCGATCTAGTCTTCCATAACTTCGAGCTTCTATCGGATGGCGATCAGGACAACAACAGCCATTTTGGACCGAACCGGTACCATGCCGATTGGGCTGCGAAAGATTACTACGAGGATTTTAAGGAGATTATCAAGCAAGACCCCCTGATCCTTGTAGCGGCCATTGCGACGGTGGACGCCGTTCGGGATACTGATCTCGTGGGCGACTACTACAATGGCAATGATAAGGACTGGGCCAAGACCATGAACGTCATGGTTGAGGACCTGATATCCGGTAAGGTGAATATCGCCCGAATGTATGAGGTCTTCTCCGAATTCCTCGACAATGAGGTGCGCGACATTAAACTCGTGCACATGGATGATATTAACGACCAGATGTACATCACTCCGTATACCTATAGCGGAGTGCCCAAGCTCGTCGTGAGTGAGACTCACGAGTCAGGTGACATTCTTGTCATCACGGTTAAAAAGAAGGGTGGCTCGGAGAACGACAAAACAGTCGGTTTCCGTGCCCAGTGCGGATATCAGCCAGTAAACGTGGCTGATCGACTGGGTATTAAGCCCACACCTGTACCGGAAATTCCGGAGCACACTCCGGAGCACACTCCGGAGCCGGGCAAGGGCGGGAACACCCCGCAGCCCGAACCGGAACCTCAACCGCAGCCCGAACCTGAGTATGTCAAAGACGTAACCCAGGGACAGGCGTCCGACCCGGGCGAAGGGAGGAGCCCGTACACCAATAATGGTGACGGAGCTCAAACCAGCTCTGCCGCCGTCGAGGAGCAACCCACCTCGTACGAAGAGTACGAGGAAAGGGTGGAGGAAACGGAGTCTCAGGTAGGAGACTCCTCTAGCACTACCCCGTCGACCGAGGCACCAGAAGACACCACGGTCTTTAACGACGGGGCCGAGGCGGCAAATGACCCTGCCACCGACCCATCATTCGACCGTCCGGCTGACGGATCGGAGCTCAACGCCGACCCCGATGCCGAATGGTCAATTCAAGAGTAGTGGATAGCTTGTGCCTCGTCCCCCTCCACAGGGGGCGAGGCGTAGGCCGAAAGGCCTAAGAGTGGAGCCCCTAGCGGACTAGCACCTTATGAGTCCGGCAACTTCGGTTGCCGGGCTTCACTCCAAGTTTTGAGACTGAGACGATTTGGCTGTTTAGACGAATATTAACAATTCGACTAGCAAAATAAGAAACTATTAATGAAAGGATTATTATGAATAAAATTTATAAGTCAGTGCTTAGCGTATCGGCCACAGCAGTTTTGCTTGCAGCTACGCTTACTCCGATGATAGTAAACGCTCGTGGCGATTCAGCGAATGGCCGCAAGATCTATACTATCGAACAAATCAACAATGGTGACCTTGGTGACACCATTACATTTAACTCAATTTCTAATGGTAAAATTGGAGACGAAGAAGATTTCGTGGGCGCAAGAATGGCTGGCGACACATCTAGTGTCTTGCAAAATGCCTCTATCGATGTAAAAGATGGTGATATCATCACGATTCGTCTATATGTTCACAACAATAACCCTAAAGGCGAAAAGGCTATCGCAGAAGGCGTAAAGGCGTCCTTCTTGGTTCCATCGGGCATTGCTAAATCTCATACGATTATTGGCTATCTCGATTCTTCGAACGCTACCCCTAATCGTTACTGGGATGAAGTGATTCTAAACTCTAGCGAAGATATTTACCTTAATTATGTTAAGGGCTCCGCAAAATTCACTAACAGCAAAATGGGTACGGTAGCGCTTCCTGACGAGATAGTTGCCTCTGGTGCTACACTCGGCTATGATAAGTTAGATGGTAAAATCCCAGGCTGTTATCAGTATGATGGCTTTGTTACCATTGACGTTAAAGTTCATAACTATGTGGCGGCTAAGGTTTCTAAGCAGGTTCGCATTAAGGGTACCAATACTTGGAGTGAATCTGTAAACGCCAAAGTTGGCGATGAGGTTGAATTCCAAATTGAATTCACTAACCTTTTATCTGAAACCGTAAGGAACGTTGCAATCAAAGATGTTCTGCCTGCCAACATTGAATATGTCAATGGTTCTACCTATCTATATAATGCTGGCCACCCAAGTGGTGTATTACTAGAAGGCGATCACCTAACCGAAAATGGTATCATAATCGGCGATTATGGTTCAAACCGTAATGGTATCGTACGCTTCACCGGCAAAGTTGTAGATAAATCTTTGGCTTGCGGTAATAACCAATTGGTTAACTGGGCAAACGCTACAATATCTAGCTCAAGCCTACAAAACGTTGTCTACAAAGACGACGCATCTGTAATGGTAAAAAAGGATGACGAGACTTGTAAAAAGACTCCAGATCCTGATCCAACGCCCGATCCAGAGCCAACTCCGGATCCTGATGGTCCAACTCCAACCCCAACCCCAGACGATCCTATCGATCCGGGCACTCCAACCGTAATCGTGAGTACCGGTCCCGAGACTATCGTAACTGGTGCGATTGGTGCTGGTTCTGTAGTGACCACCCTTGGCTACTACATTGCTAGTCGTAAAAAGTTAATGTAAAAGTGACCGCTTCAACTAGAGTGGGAACTTAAAAAAATGAGCCCGGGGCTGTAGCCCCGGCTCATTTTTGTCGTCTGATTAAACTTAAAAGCTTATAGACCGGCTCGAAAAACTTAACTTTTTTGACCAAGTTTTTTCGATATTTTAAACGATTATGTTATAATAGATACGTATATGGATCCAACACAAAAAAGTCCTATTAGTAGTAATAACCCGAGCGAAACAAACCCGGGCGGTATTCGCTTGCCATCAAATGATAAAGGTTACTCGACCGCCCCTAGTACTCAAAGCCAAAATATCCAAACCGGTTTCAATATCCCAAGTAGTCAAAGCATTTCAAACAATCCTGTCATCCCAAACAGCCCCAGTAGCCCGAACACAAACACTCTAAGTAACAATCCGCCATCTCAAAACACAAATTATAATGAGATGCTTCCGCTCATGCAAGCAAACGCTAATTATATAATGCCACAATCGGTACCAGCGGGCATGGGTTCTAATGGTGCCATCCCTGGCAACAACAAAACTAAAAAATCAGGGGTTTGGAACGTTTGGCTAATTGTTTTAGTTGCTATAGTGTTGTGTTTAAGTATAGTTCTTATAATATGGTTGGCTCTTTCTGGCAGTGATGGCGGGGGCGAATCTTTCAGCAATACAACTAATTCATTCAATTCATATGTAAATTATGTAGTTTATGGGCAAGAAAACAACGGGGCAATCAACATTGACGATGTGGCGGGTGCGCAGCCATACTTCGAAAGCATCAGTGGCGACGACCTCGAGCAGTATCTACTTAAGGCAAAGGAAAAATACACCGATTTTTCAAACCTCTACAGTAACGGAGATGGCAATGTTCTAGGAATTGAATCCATGGATATATATTTTTATGATTATGCCAAAAATCATACAATATCCATGGGCAGATACCAAGACCTATACGAAAAAAATGGCGTGGAGGGTATTGATAATTTTATTAAAGAAAGATTCCCGGAGTCAAGTTCGGACGTAATTTATAATTCATATATTAACGACGAAAAACGATTTGCAAATCTTTGCGCAAAAATATTTGCCACAGCCGAAAGCGCCGGCTGCAGGGGAGAAGACGGGGCCTTCACTGAAGGCTGTTACAATATGTCGGAGCAAGAGTCGGAAGATCTAAGCTCCGTCATGAGTAAATTAGATAACGATGAAAACATTTTATACAACAACGCAATAAGTGTGATTCTTGCGTTGTATAAGGAACTATACGGTGTTAACTCAGAGGAGGGAGTATGATGAAGGTTGTTAAGAGTCTATCTATATGGATATTTGGAGTACTTATGTTTGGCCTTTTCGCAAACGTAAACGTTCACGCCGCCGACACTTCCTCCATCATGAAAAAATGGGTCTTTACCGGATATGCGGCATGCGCCCGGGACGCTATAAATACTCCATTATCCAATAAAGAAAACCAGAGCGGACTTGTATCTGAAAGTGTTTTCGATAAAAGAGCTGGGTCAGTAAATCTGCCATCATATGGTTTTGGCACAAATGATAATAACAGCTCCCAAATAGACTGTAGAGGCTTATTTCTTGGGGAAGGAGCACTCTCTAAATCTGGGGTATTAGATTATGCCGGTATCACAAAAAGCATAGACTGGAGCAAAACCAGCGATGCGCATTCGTTCCTCACGGAGAAAGTGGGCTATAAGTTCGATAATGACACTAGTAACGCACAGTTCTTCACTATATCGGCAGCAAGACAAATATGCGATACTAATTATCTTTTTGGTGAAAAAACCACTTGCAGTACAAAAGATATTTCCTCGGCAAGAATCACTAGGAGTGACAACGGTAAATATACGATTGATAAAACTCAATTTGGCAAAGATATAAAAATCAAGCTCGACGATAATGGCATGAAAGTAGAAGTGGTAAAGCCATGGGGTGCGATTTGGGATTCGGGTTCGCCCGTGCACGAAGCATATATTGAATACGATTCTGATATCACAAAGTTCGCGAACAAAACAGAAATGGCTCTTCGATCTTTGGCGCCATCATATATACAAGGATATGATGGAGGCGATACTAAAGTAACGATTAGTTTTAGTAGCGGAATAATAAATCAGGGCAATATCGGTACCTACAGTTTCATAAAACACAGCTCAGACAGCATCGCTAATTCAATAAAACTATTATCTGGCCCCGATAATCTATATCTTACTAATGATGAAAGATATAATCTATATACCTATTATATACAAAAATCTGCTAACACCATAGTGTGCGAAAATGACGGTACAGTTGGTGATAATGAATACTTGGTAAAACTAAAAAGCGGTAATGACTTCAAGAACTGTAGGATTAGCTTCAACGGGGCTTCCCCCTCCTCAATCAATGTAAACATTGTAAATAGTGACCGTCCGTTCCCAGCGATACAAACCGTTACTCTAGACAATATAATCAATTGGCTAAACAATGTTGACACTTCCAAGCTCGAGGACGTTGATTCTATAGAAGATCGGGACCCAATTTCTGGACAAACAAACTCTATAAGAGAATTATGCGAAAAGGGGAATTTAAATGGCCAGGGTTGGATTCTGTGTCCTAGCTTAGAAAATCTCACATATACTGCTAACGATATGGATCGGTTTGTGCAAAAATTTCTAAACGTGGACACAACGTTATACGATTATGACAGCGCCGCATATAAAGTCTGGCAAGTTACGCGCAGTTTTGCGAATATACTGATGATTATATTTCTTCTCTTTATCCTTTTTTCGCAAATCACCGGTTTTGGTATAGATAATTATGGTATCAAAAAAATGCTGCCCCGAATTATTATTTCGGCAATTTTAATAAACCTTAGTTTTGTTATTTGTACAATAGTAATAGATTTATCTAATATACTAGGCGTAGGGTTGAGGGACTTGTTTGGTGTCATCGGCCAAGGCCTGGAGGTTGGACAGGCTGCAGAGGGTGGCGATTATATTGCTACGACAGTGGCCGTGCTCATGGCTGCTATTAGCGGCGCTGGCATGATAGCTCCTACGGTTGTGTCGATAGGACTGGTCACGGCGTCTTTCCCTATGATTGTTGTTATGGTGGTCTTGGCTGTCCTTGGGGCAGTATCGGCCCTCTTCATAATCTTTGCAATGCTTTCCGGGAGAATGGTTTTAATTATCCTGTGTCTATCAGTAGCTCCGGTAGCATTTGCGCTCTACGTATTACCCAATACTCAAGGCTTATTTAAAAAGTGGCTGAGCGCCCTTAAAGCGGTCGTAGTTCTATTCCCAATTTGTGGAGCGTTAGGTGGAATTAGCTCCATAATTAAAGGCATTTCTAGCACTACGGACGACATCGTAATGAAAATTATTGGTATTCTTGCGCCGTTCGTAATGTTTTTCCTACTGCCCTCGCTATTGAGAAGCGCGCTATCATCTATAGGTCAGATAGGCTCAGTATTCCAGTCAATTGGCGAAAAAGTATCTAGCGGAATAAAAGAAGCTCGAAGGGGAGTTCAAAGTTCCGAGATATACAGAGATGCAACAATGCAGACATCTTATCTGAGAGCAAAAGATCTGAAAGAAAGACTTGAAAAAAGAGCTGCGGATTTAGCTAAAGAGGACAAAAGTCTTAGCTTCCATGAGCAGGCCCTATTAAGGGACGCCTCTTCGAAAGTCAATTTTAGGGAAAGCACGAGCCTAAGGACATACGAAGATTTGTTTAGTGGTCAAGATGCTAAAACCGTCGGCGCATCCTTCGAGAGTGCAATAAGGTCTAATGACGCCGAGCGCGCCAGAGCAGCCCTTCGTAATCTAATCAAGACTGATCCTAAAAGAGCCTATGAAACATTGCGAGATGCAAATTGGGGAAAGATGAACAGCTCCTTCAGGCAAAAACTAGTTGCTGATATGGGCGCAAGCGGCGTTGATTTATTGTCCGGTTACGCCGCCTATGAGGGTAACGACAAGATTCCTGGTCCAAAGGATTTTAAAAGTTATCTCACTAAAGCGTACGCTACACGCCTTACGGATAAGGGCGATAAAGCCGCAATGAGCCTCAGCAAAGATGATTTGACATTTATCTTAGATCCAGATAGTGGCATAGATCTGGACAACCAGCAATTGGGTAAAGTACTATTGACGGGCTCATCGTCGCATAGTACCGAAAACGACTATCAGAGCCTTGTGAATAGTACAATTAAGGAGAAAAAGATTAAGGCCGAGGAATTAGGGTTCGATAATGCAGACCAGCTTCGCTTCTTAACGCCGGGCATGATTAAGGCGATGTTGGATGGAGGATCGTATGGAGAAGGTAAGACTCTACAAGACGTGCAGCAAGCGATTAAGGGGGAATTAGGGGAAGTATTCGATAAAGCTGACAGAAGAACACTGGCACAAATGCACCGAGACACTTTGACGATACTCGAAGGGGGAAACGTTAGCGAAATTGCAAGTAAATGGAGCTCATCAAGTTAAAACAGAAACATAAAAAAGTTCAAGAACTAGAGGAACGCAAGATGGCGCCGCATACCGCATAGGTAATAATATGGGGCAGTTCAATAAGCATAACAAGACAGTCCTCAACTGGCTTCCTGAGAGAAATATAAAAGAAGGAAGAATCGACCGAGAACGGTGATGTTCCACGATTGCTTCAAGAACTATTTATTGAATGGCTACTTAATGCCCATCCATCGCCCCAGCAGCTATCATATGCTCAAATAAGCATGCAATCGTAAGTGGTCCTACGCCGCCAGTTTTTGGCGTAATAGCAGAAAGATTAGTGAGGCCCCTCACGTCGTCCGTTAGATCCCCCTTAAGCACACCATCCTCACTAGCGGTACCAGCATCCACTACGACGGCGCCCGGCTTAATCATTGAACTATCAATCAGTCCCGAAACTCCCGTTGCGGTAATTATTACATCATATTCATTAAGCTTAGATAAATCCGATCCTCGATGAAACAGTTCCACGTCTAGTCCAGAATCATAGAACATCTTTAACAGTGGAGCGCCTACTAATTTTCCGCGTCCAACTATGGCAATTCGTTGGTTTTTGAGCTCAATATTATACCCGTTTAGAAGCCAGTTAATGGCAGTAGCAGTGGCAGAATCAAATCTAGCACCCTCGCCCAGTCCATCCACGTCTTTATCGGGATTAATAAGATTACAAAGCTCATCGGTGCGCTCCTTTTCTTTGATCGGGAGTTGAACAATGATACCAGAAACCGACGGATCGCTATTTGCTGCGGTAATCTTTTTTGCTAAATCATCAAAATTTTTAGCCTTATAATCTTCTACCATAATACCTATATCTGCCCCATATAGTACTTTGAGGTTTACATACTTTAATATTACCGGATCATCGCTATCGCGGACAATCAAAAGCTTCGGTTTTTTACTCATCCCCCGCACTTGATATGCTTGGCGCTCCTTAATAAAGCCAGCTAATTCGCGGCCGTCTAGAATTTTCATTGTAGCTCCACTGGTTCCTGCTCAAGCCAATAGCCAAATTTATCATAAACTTTAGCAACAATCTCGGCTCTGGCCGCCTTTAAATCATTATATCCTTTAGCCGATTCGTTGATGAGTACGAGCGGAGCCTTTTCGCTAACTCGCATTCCGTGCAGGAGCCTACCTTTTAGTCCAGCCTGATCAATCAACCAACCGGAATTAATCTTATTGCCGTCTTTGCCTCGGTATACCGGATATCCTTTAGATTCGGCAATCAGAGCTTCATTATTGTCAAGGTAAATATTTTTAAAAAACGAACCAGAACTTGCCTGTTCCATGGGATCGGGCAATTTTGAATCACGAATCGCACTAACGATTTGTCGTATGCTTTGCGGGCTGCAGTCAGAGATAGAATGCTCTTTCATATACTGCTCAATTGAATTATAGAACGGGCGTGGCATTTCGCCCGATTTTAGATCAAGGGTTATCGAGATTACAAAATAACGATTAATGTCGGTGGTATTTAAAATACTCTTTCGATAAGAAAACTTTAAATCCGATTTAGAAAGAGTTTTGTAAGAAGAGTCGCTAGTATCAAAAACATCAATTTCTACAAGCGTATCGGCAATTTCCTGACCATACGCACCAATGTTTTGGACTGGCGCCGAAGCCGCTAGCCCCGGAATTTTACTAAGCGCTTCAATCCCCGTCAAACCTTTTTTGCAGGCATAAGCCACTACGTCGTCCCAATATTCTCCCCCCATAATCTTAAGCCTAACGCCGTCTGTTGTTGGTTTTTCGTCGATTCCGAGCATACGATTAATAACAACTACACCGTTAAAACCCTCGTCGTGCCCAATCGTATTTGCGCCATATCCCAAAGCAAAAGTTGGTAAACCAAATTGCCTGGCAAAGCCAAAAGCCTCGGCAACATCGTCGTAGCTTTCCACCTCCACTACGTATCTAGCTGGCCCGCCAAGCCGCATAGTTGTAAGGCTAGAGATGAGAATATTTTCATTTATCTTCATGGATTAATTATAGCATAGGTTAAAAAGTTTATTCTCGGTGCTACAACGGCCGGATTATGAGTAAGTATCCTTAGCTCTAAAAACTCTAAGTCTATGCTATAATCATGGTATGCATTTAAAGCGTAAATTTTGTTATATAACCCTAGTCGTTATCTGTTTACTTGCCACGGCTTGCCAAGTTCTAAACGCTGCAGCTATTTCTGATGCCCAAAAAACCATCATCATTAAGCGCTGCGACGACATTAAAACTGATCTTAGATTAGTACAACGTGAGGACGCTAAATCTAGAGTACACCTCGGCACTTATTACGATAAAATCATGACAAATTTTGTTACACCACTTAATGTTAAATTGGTCGAGAATAACCTATCAAGCGCTGGTTTTATCGACAACCAAAACGAACTAGCAAAAACTAAAAATACTTTTGCTAACGACTTCACTAAATACCAGCAAATGCTAGAGGAACTAGTAGCTATAGATTGCAAAAACGAACCAGAACAGTTTTACGATAAGCTAGTAGACGTAAGACAACGTCGTAAAACCATGGAGCAGGATACCTTAAAAATGAGACGCCTAATCTCTGAGCATATTGGACTAGTAGAAAAAGTTGGGAGTAAGCTATGACAAAAGACGAAAAAAACGCAGCTCAAATCAAAGGCAGCAGAAACCTCGTTCTTCTCGGAATTATCGCCACAATTGTCGCACTAATTACAACTGGCATTTCGCTAGCCATCTATCACAACTCTGGTGATATTTATCTCGACCGTTCGCGCCCCGGATTCTTGCCAGACGAAGAAGAGATTGAAAGCGAGGATGTGGAGGAAGAAGAATACAATTTTAGTAAAGTCGAAAAGCTAAACGCCGAGGCGCTCGAAGAATATCAAAAAAACCTAAGCACAGTCACAAAATCAATCGATGAATATAGTGATTCGTTTAATGCTAGCGCACTAACAGACGATAGTCTCGGAATCACCGAATAATCCTAAAATCTTGATTCTTTTTTTAAAAAGCCTTATACTTAAACTAGCATGAATAAAAAGTGCAAGCAAAAAGGGCAAAAACTTAAAGTTTTTGGGGCAGTTTCACTTATAGTCTTAGCTATCGGTGGTCTATTCGCTATCACTGGCATGTCTCGAGCTATTGGCGAGATACACGGAATTGAATTATCAAAGACGCCGAGCGCTATTCTGGCAAGCGCAGGCCTTGACGATGGGGGAGAAGTAGCGCTTAATGTCATCTATTTCGATCAGCTATCCGACGAGTGCGTAAACATCTACGATCAAAATCAAAACGAGGCTCTAAAGTCTCGTCAATTTGAGTGGACAAAATGTGGCTATTATAGCAGTAGGCTAGAGCAAGGCCTGGTTGATTATTATTTAAATGACGAATACTTACCAGTAGCAAAAGGCGGGAATCTTATCACAAACCGCGGCATGACGGATTTTACTAGGTGGTTTTCTAATGTGGCCGGCAAAAGTCAAAGCTACATGGGTCAGATTCGACTAGAATACGATAAAAGCAATGCGCTCTTCTCATATAAAAGTGACACATTCTATCCGCTCGACGACGCAAAATTTAGCACCAACGATTCCGTGAATAATGATAGTCATAATCATTTATTTACTATGAGCTTTGCAATACCATTTAAATCGACCGCCAGCGGCGAAGAGCATTTTACGATTGATGCAGACGACGACACTTTTGTGTTTGTGGACGATAAATTAGCTATCGACCTTGGTGGCATCCACGAATCAATGAGGGGCGAATTTGCAATTAATAAAAAAGGAGAAGTCTATACTTCCATAAACGACGAGGACTATGCTTATTCGGGAATTAGTGTTGAACCGAGCGGAGACTCAATCATTAGGGTTTTTCATGCTGATCGCGACTCGGCTGAGTCAACCTTTGGCGTAATATTTAACAATATAAATCTAGATATAGTAAACTCAGAGCTGGCAGATGCTAGTGGCGCTCAAATTGCTTACGACCCATCGGACCCTTCATATATTAAGCCACTAGGCAGAAGTATGACTGTTCGCCCCGATGAAACCAAAGGATATATGGTTATAGCTACAATCGAAGGAGTGGCTATAGTCGCAATTGCGATTCTCGTAATAATGATTACTCACGTATTGATAAAAAATAAAAACTAACTATTTAACGGGTCTAGAAATATTAGCCCCACGCCCATATTCTGGAATAATAATGGGGAGTTTTTGCCCATGATGGTTTAAAAGCGGAATATCCAGTTCTGATGCTAGAGTGTTAACAATCGCCGCCCCAATCCTAAGTCCAGTAAAAGAGCCCGGCCCAGACATAAAAGTAATTTCTGTGATATCGTTAAAATCTTTACCATGCTCTTGTAATTTTTCGTGAATAAATTCAAGCAGTTTTTCTGCTAAGTCGCGATCAAAATTATAGCGATACTCAGTGCCATCAATTCTAAGAATAGTTTCTGGAGTACTAGTATCTAGATACAGTTTCATATTTTTACCTCGCGCCCACCGTCATCGGTATAATCAATTTTAATAACGTAATGCTTTTTGGGCAAGACATCAGTGATGGATTCGCCCCATTCTATAATAATAATATTATTTGGGTCGCTCAAATTTTCTTGTAAATCTTCTACCATAAGCCCCGGATCTGGTAAACGATAAAAATCATAATGAATTAGCCTGCCGCCATCCGGCAAAGCATAGGATTTTGAAATCGTAAAGCTGGGGCTAGTAATTGGTTTTTTAATACCAAGCCCAACCGCAAGTCCACGTGTAAAAGTGGTTTTGCCTGCACCAACATCGCCAATCAGCTCAATCACCGTAGCAGATTTCTCGCCTAATCGCAAATCTCGAGCGAACTTCTCGCCAAAGTGCATCATTTCTTGTTCGGAATTAACTTTCATTGTATAATAAATTATATCATGAAAGTATACATATCTGGTATATCTGGAACCGGTATGGGGCCTCTTGCACTGATGGCAAGGCAGGCCGGTTATGATGTGTGCGGCTCCGATTTAAGCAAAGGTGCAATTTATGACGAGCTACTAAAAGCTGGAATAGAAGTAAAAATCGGCACACAAGACGGCCAGTTCTTAAAGCAAAAATTAGAAGATGGTATTGATTGGTTTGTTTACACGTCGGCTTTGCCACCAGAACATCCTGAACTAACTTTGGCCCTAAAAACTGGTATAAAATGTACCAAGCGTGATGATTTTACTGCGCATCTAGTTGATGAATTGCATTTAAAAATGGTAGCGGTAGCCGGCACCCACGGTAAAACCACCACTACCTCAATGATTGTCTTTGCTGCTAAAAAGCTAAACATCAAAGCAGCATATATTGTGGGGACTACACTAGGATTTGCGCCAAGCGGAGCTTATCATAAAAATGACGAATTTTTTATTTACGAAGCAGACGAATACGATCGTAATTTCTTAAAATATCACCCGTGGCTATCTATCATTCCTTCAATCTCCTATGACCATCCAGATACTTACCCTACTAGAGATGAATACTTGACTGCATTTAATCAATTCAAATCTCAAAGCCGCAAAATTATAGAAAACGGTATTTACGAAGGAAAATTTGAATTGGCTGGCGAAAAAAGAAGAAAAGATGCCAGCCTTGCTGCGGCCGCAATACTAGAAATGTCTCCAAATATTCAGCCGGAAAAAATCATAGATGCCTTAAATCAATTTCCAGGCGTAGGCCGCAGGTTCGAAAAAATAGTTGATGGCGTTTATTCCGACTACGCCCATCATCCAGAAGAAATTGCCGCAACGATCGATGTGGCAAAAGACGAAGCAAGATTCCAAGGCAAAAAGGGAATTGTGGTTGTGTATCAACCGCACCAAAACACGCGCCAACACGAAGTCTTTAATGGCTATAAAGATGCCTTCCTGGGTGCCAATAAAATCTTTTGGATTCCAACTTACCTCACAAGAGAAAATCCAAACCTAGAAGTAATACAGCCAGATACTTTTATTAAGTCGCTAGCTAATTCCGAATCCGCCGAAGTAGCAGAACTAAATAACGACCTAAGAGACAAATTGCGTCAATATGTGGATGAAGGCTACTTGGTACTCATGCTTTCCGCCGGCCCAGCCGACGGCTGGTTAAGAGGAAACTTTACCTACAAAACTTGAGCTTCTATCCTGCTTATGTTAACATAAGAACATGGGCGAAAGTGAAAAAAAACCAAACAAAAAGGCACTTCTTATTGTTCTCGCTCTCCTCATCATACTTGCTATCGGATTGATTGCCGTAATCATTATTAATGCCTCAAAAGGCGGTCTGGATGGCGACCAAGCGGATTGTGACGGAGGCCTAATGGAAACCTCGGAGCTACTAAGCTGCATAGAAGAAAGGTATCAAGACGACGCAGGTGGTAAAATGGCTGCCTACGACAAAGCAATTTTAAGGGCCAAAGACGCAAAAGACGAACCCGAACTTGTTATACTGATTGGAAGGAAATCTAAGGCGCTTGTAAACTCTGGCGATTGCCTCAGTGCCCTTGCTCTATATAAAGAAAATATCGATGGCTTGAGCCAAGAAGCTCTAGGTGCTTTCTATATGAATGCTGTAGCTACTAGTCATGAGTGCGGTAACGAAGAACTAGTAAAACAATATCTAAATCTTGCAAACAATATTAAAGGAGATGGCGATGCGAGTGGCTTTTAGACCATTATTAATTATTTGCCTTACCATTGCGATTGCTTGCGCAATAAATACTGACACATTAGCTTTTACGGGTGGCGGTTCCGGCTCCGATGGCTGGGACGCAAGCTGTTGGTCTACAAGAGCGTATACTGGGCTTTGTGACGGTGGCGCATCCGGTGGCGGAGCAAGTTGGCATATCTATAAAACTAGCGGTAGTGGTGCATATTCTGGACCGGAGGACGATCCGTTACGCAATGATGATAATGCCGCTGCAATTTTAACTGAACCTGGCGGCGTAGGGGGCATAAAGGATAATTGCAAGTCATCGCTAACAAACTATTACATAGCATACGGATGGGATAGTACATATTATGGATGGTACCCCAATACTCATTTTGGGCCAGCTAAGAGAGGAGATGATGATAAAATCTCGGATGCAGAATATAATAATTACAATGCTCTAGGTTACGACCAGATAGTGTCCGCCATCGCTAATAATACCCTGTCATCAGGGCAAAGGATCACGGCATGGGCGGCCAATCACATTTATGAACTTGAAAATAACGGTAACAGCATTCCAAGTTATGCTGGTTACTTTTGTGCAGCACTCCAAGCCACCCTAACAGGTGTAGCTGTAGATAAGAACGGCAATAGTGTCCCTGGGCTTTCTGATGTCACAAGTACAGTCCCATCTGGCAAAAGTGCAAAAGTCACACGTCGCGAAATGGCGGACTGGACCTTCCTTGGCTGGAGGACCAATAAAACTAGCGGTTCTCCATCTGGCGGAGCCGACTACACTGTAGATAACTTAAAATCCAATCAGACCGTATACGCCGTATACGAATATAAATCATTTCAAGCCGAAGCTAAATCGGGATCCAAAAATACTACCGGCTACACAAACGATGACAATACAGCAAAGCGAGTCTTTACATGTAATAACCTAACCGACGGTTGTAATACAACATTCACCCTCAATATGAAAAGAATAACCGGTTCCGGCGAAAGCAAATATAGTGTCCTGGAAAAAAAGGTCAGCTCCAGTAAGTTTGAGGCCAAAGAATCGAATGAATCTTTTGATCCGACGGAAAAGAATGGCACAGCCAAATTAATAAAGGAATATACGGTTGCGATCAAGCCGGGGCAGAGTGCCTGTTATCGACTCACCTTTCACCCATATGGGGATTACGGCGCAAATACTACTAAGAGTGTTACGATTTGCGCATACGCAATCAGTAACCTGGGCTCCAGTATCACTATGATGGTTAAGAAAAATAATAGTGCCAAGTTTAATCATGCACCAGACACTAAACCTCTATATGTTAAGCCAACGGATACGGTCTACCTGCAAGGTTCTTATACGCCCAAAGCACAGTACGCGGCCAATCTTTCTCCAAAACGCCTAGTTATTAATAAAACTACGGATGAAACCAGTGGCACAATAATCAGTAGGTTTAATAAACTAATAGAGCCAGACTGGAAGAACGCATTCTCTATCCGGCTAAAAAACGCCAATAATGAAGTCATTGTCGGTGGTGATACCAAAAAGAGAAATGGTGACTTCTCAAATTACACCATTGATAGGAATAGTAAAATTACCAAATATTACGTTGGCCAAACGCTAACGGCTGTAGTGCAAACAAATATCAGCAAGGATGATTGCAAGACTACACCAAAATCCGCAGATATAACATACGTGGACGGTACTGGATTTGTTGTTAATATTAATAATTCTGTCGTTTCTGACAGTGATTATATAAAGGTACCATACAACTTCTCAAACAGAACAGAAATTACCGATAACCCAGACGAAAAAATAGTCTACGCCGGTCAGAACGCAACGATTAAATATTCTACTATAGTTGGGACTAGGAAGAATAACACTATTGGGGGTAATGCATACGCAACAATCGTGAGAGATGCAAAATACAAAATGCGTATGACATCAGATGGTGGAGAGAGCTGGACATATAGCGAAGAGAAAAACGGCACATTGCACGATAATGATAACTTAGAAAGCGAAACAATATCACGAGAGGCAAGCCTTATTATTCCAGATGTTCCTGCGGGGTCTAAAATTTGCTTTCAGTCATTAGTGTATCCAAAAGACAGTGGTAACGATACTAATTTAAACTCAAAATACTACGACGAGAGCAATCTGAATAACTGGGCTTTTTCGGAAGAAAAATGTTTTGTAGTAGCCAAAAGACCATCACTCCAAGTATGGGGCGGCAATATCTACTCTAGCGGAGAAATAAATACAAGCACCGCAGCTAAAACTATTGATGGTAACCTCCATACATTTGGCTCCTGGGGAGAACTTGGCATTATCTCTGGTGGAGCAGTTACGGGTATGGCTAGCGGCGCAGGTTACGGTTACTCTGGGCCAAACTCCGCCGCCAACCCTGGTGGCGCAAAAGGCAACAATTTCTGCGAGGCTAGTCCTCTATCCTTTGCTAACAATGATTGTCAAAATAAAAAAACAGGCTCTCTAGACATCTCCTTTGGCGGACTTTCTAACGATTCGGATTTCATCACTCAAGCTCTCGCTAACGAAAATGCAAATATTACAAGGTACTCCGATCCTTCTGAATTTAGTGGCGAAATTGACTCTGGTACGGTATTTATTAGCAATCCAGACGGAGACATTAATATTGATAAAGACATAAAATACACCGGAAGCTATACGTCTCTAGATTCTATACCTAAAGTCGTAATCTATGCTAAGAATGTTAATATTTTCTGCAAAGTATCGCGCATAGACGCTCTTATTATTGCAAAAGAAACAGTAGATACTTGTAGCAATGGCGAAGATATAAATAGTCGTAATCGTTCCAATCAACTAATAATTAATGGTGCCATCATTGCAAAAAAACTAAAAGCAGACCGCACCTATGGCGCTGGAACTGGAAATAATTCCATTGTTCCAGCCGAAATCATCAACTTTGATCCTTCACTTTATTTGTGGGGAGGAAAAGAAGTCAATGTTGACGCAAACACCTCCCTTAAGAACTCGTATGTCCGCGAGCTGTCCCCAAGATATTAGTGTGATATAATTAGCGAATGAAAGCAAAAACTAGTTTTGTCTGCCAGCAGTGTGGAGCTGTCTATGCTAAGTGGGTTGGGCAATGCCCCAATTGTAGCGCCTGGAATTCTTTAGTTGAACAAATAATAGAATCAGAATCATCTAAAAAATCTGCCCTAGCTAAGGGGCAAGTTTCTGGAAAGAAACTAGATTTTGTGAAGATTTCAACGGTTGTGCCTTCTGATGCTAAAGCACGCCTACTTACCGAGTTTCCAGATTTAAACACGGTACTGGGCGGGGGAATTTTAATGGGATCAGTGTCGCTACTTGCTGGGCAACCAGGAATCGGAAAATCTACTCTGCTTATGCAAATTTGTGCCGAAGTTGCTAAAAAACATAATGTACTATACGTTTCGGGTGAAGAATCTGCAGGTCAAGTAAAACTACGAGCCATTAGGCTAGGCGCAGAGGCGGAAAAACTTAGTTTTGCGGCTTCAACCTCGGCCAATGATATTGCAAAAACAATCGAATCTGGCGAGTTTGATCTCGTGATTGTGGACTCAATTCAAACCCTCGCAATGGACGAGATTTCTTCTGCCCCGGGTACCGTCTCGCAGGTTACAAATTCCGGCAATCTGATAATCCGGGCGGCCAAAAGCACCGATACTGCAGTAATAATTGTGGGCCATGTAACAAAAGATGGTACGCTAGCCGGTCCAAAAGTTTTAGAACACTTAGTCGACGTGGTGCTGAATTTTGAAGGTGATAGGTATGGCGGATTCAAAACGGTTCGCGCAGTTAAAAACCGTTTTGGCTCCACAAACGAGGTCGCAATTTTTGCCATGGCCGAAAACGGTTTAAGCGAAGTCCAAAATCCTTCGGCGGCACTTCTAGCGGAGCGCACCAATACGGACGGCTCAATTATTTTAGCAACCCTAGAGGGCAACCGCCCAATCCTAGTGGAAATTCAGGCGCTTGCCACAAATACCAATTTTGGCTATCCTAAGCGCACCGCTAGCGGTTTTGATATCAATAGATTAAATCTTCTAATAGCCGTCTTAGAGCGTCGCACCAAATTAAAGCTAAACGATAAAGATATTTTTATCAACGTGGTTGGCGGCATGAAAATCAATGATTCTGCGGCAGACCTAGCAGTTTGCATGGCCATCGCCTCGGCCGCGGCCGGAAGAAAACTAGGCGAAGATTATGTAGTCTTTGGCGAGGTCGGATTGGGTGGCGAAATCCGTTCGGCATTTCGCGCCGATCAGCGTATCGCCGAAGCTAAAAAACTTGGTTTTAAACATGCCATCGGCCCTGCTACAATTCGCGACAAATTCGTAATTCCCGCTAAAGATCTAAGAGAAACCCTCATCAAATACGTGAGATAACAACAACTAACTATTAGTTTTGAGACACACTCAAGGCCGTTCGGCCAAGCTTATGGTCTCAAAACTAATAGTTAGTTGTTATATAATATAGTTATGAGAATTTTAGGCATCGATCCAGGAATTGGAATTACGGGCTTTGGGTTAATTGAAACTACTAGCCGTGCGGGTGCTAAAGCCCTAGACTATGGTGCGGTAACTACCAAAATCGATGCGCCAATGGCAGAGCGTTTACACGAATTATATGATTCTTTAAGTGAGGTATTTGATGAAACTAAGCCAGAAATTGTAGCGATTGAAAAGCTGTTCTTTTCTAAAAACATCACTACGGGCATTGCTGTAGCGGAAGCCCGCGGAGTGATTTTGCTAGTAGCCGCTCAAAAAGGAGTGATAGTCCGCGAATACACACCAAACGAAATCAAAAAATCCATGACCGGCTATGGTTCGGCTACTAAAACCCAGATGGAAGAAATGGTGCGGATACATCTTGGCTTAGAGAAAAAACCAAAGCCAGATGACGCGGCTGATGCTCTGGCTGCTGCAATTACGTGCGGATTTTTATACCGCAAAGATGAAGTGGTAGTAGTAGATAAGTTCTCTAATTCTTGCAAAAAGAAAAAATCAGGTGGTGTATAATATAATCCATGATAGCTCATCTTAAAGGCAAAATCGAAGAAAAATTTGGCAATGCGTTAATTTTGGACGTGCACGGAGTAGGTTACGAAATTATGGTCCCTACCCCAGATTTTGAAAGCGTAAAACTAGGGGAAGAACGAAAATTCTTTACCTACCACCAAGTAAGAGAAAATGCCGAGGAGCTATATGGCTTTTCGTCTTTATCGGCAAAAAAGATATTCGAACTCCTAATTAGCGTGCAGGGAATTGGCCCAAAAGCCGCAATTGCTATCTTATCTCTTGCCGAGGCGGAGGAAGTAAGAAACGCTATCGCTAACGCGGACTCAGCTTTTATATCTAAAGCAACCGGCGTAGGCAAAAAGAGCGCCGAGCGAGTAATTGTAGATCTACGCGACAAAGTTGGAACACCTTCGCACTATGGCACCACTACCCCTTCGTTAACTAAGGATGTAGATACTCAGCCAGACGAAGCCCTAGATGCCTTAATTGCTCTTGGCTTCCCACTAAAAGAAGCCACATCGGCACTAGAAAAAGTGGATAAAACCCTTTCCGTAGAAGAAAGAATTAGATTAGCACTCAAAAAATAAAAAATATAAAATTCGGCATTTAACCTTTTTATCATATTTGTGATATAATGTATCTACGCCTGGGTGTGGCGCAGTTGGTAGCGCGCGACTTTTGGGAAGTCGAGGCCGCTGGTTCAAGTCCAGTCACCCAGACCATTTTTTATCAGTTAAAGCGGGGCTTGGCGCAGCCCGGTAGCGCGCACGCATGGGGTGCGTGAGGTCAGGAGTTCAAATCTCCTAGCCCCGACCATACCAGGAGCTGAGCGAAAAGAAAACTTGTTTTCTTTTCCGAAGCGACGCAGTATGGTCTGCCTTTGCGAAGCAAAGGATGACCAGGTCCACACGCCTGGGTGTGGCGCAGTTGGTAGCGCGCAGCGTTCGGGACGCTGAGGTCGTCAGTTCAAGTCTGATCACCCAGACCAAATCAAAATAAGGAGGCATAGTGGCGGATAAAATTAAAAACAGTACAAGTGGCAAAAAAGTAAATAATAATGCTTCTAATGTTTCTAGAAGTTTTTTGTTTACTTTTGTTTTAATTGGCCTCGGTGTATTTTTATTATTTAGCTTTAACTCTAATCCAGTTAAAAAAACCGATGTTCCGATTTCCGATGTAATCGCTAGAGCAAACGACCCAGAGGGTGACATTGCTAAAATAACTGTTACTGGCAACAATCTAGATATTACTTTAAAAGATAAAGACCAGCCAACGGAGACATCAATTAAGGATGGTTCCGGGACTTTGTACGACCAGGGCTTAGTTAACTACTGCGAAAAACTTAGCGGCGAAGAACTCACAAAATGTCAAGAAAACTACCCAGTTATCGAATATAAAGAAGAAGTTAACGTTTGGGGAATCATTTTAGATGTAGCTCTAACCGTACTGCCAATCATCGCAATCGTAATCTTCTTCTCGTGGATGATGAAGCAGGCCAACATGGCCAATAGCCAATCTATGTCTTTTGGCAAATCAAGAGCAAGATTATATGGTCCCGATAAGAAAAAAGTCACATTTAAAGACGTAGCCGGAAACGAAGCCGCCAAACAAGATTTAACCGAAATCGTAGACTTTCTAAAAAGCCCCAAAAAATACGAAAAGCTCGGCGCCAAAATCCCGCGTGGCGTTTTGCTAGCGGGCGACCCTGGTACTGGCAAAACCTTAATGGCCCGTGCCGTTGCTGGTGAGGCTAACGTACCGTTTTTCTCAATCTCTGGCTCAGAATTTGCCGAAATGTTTGTTGGCGTAGGTGCTTCTAGGGTTAGGGATCTATTTAATAAAGCTAAAAAGAATGCCCCTTCCATCATCTTTATAGATGAAATTGACGCTGTAGCTCACAAGCGTGATGCTCGCGGTGGAGCAGGACGAGAAGACGAACAAACATTAAACCAAATACTGGTAGAAATGGATGGATTTGATAATGACTCTGGCGTAATCGTAATGGCCGCTACCAACCGTGTAGATATGCTAGATAAGGCCTTGCTTCGCCCTGGTCGTTTTGATAGACACGTTAATGTTACCTTGCCAGAGCGTAAAGACCGCCTAGAAATCTTAAAAGTGCATTTTAAAGGCAAACCCGTAGAAGAAAATGTAGATTTAGAATCTCTCGCCAAAAAGACGGCTGGTTCTTCTGGTGCGGATCTTGCTAATATCGCAAACGAAGCCGCTATTACCGCTGCCCGTGAAGGCCATAAGGCCATATCAAATAAAGATTTAACCGAAGCCTTTGAAAGAGTAGCAATTGGCCCAGAACGTAAATCTAAAGTCATGAACGAAAAAGAGCGCAAAATTACGGCCTATCACGAGGCCGGCCATGCCGTAGTGGGGCATGTACTCCCAGACTCTGACCCGGTGCATAAAGTTACTATTATTCCAAGAGGCCAAACTGGTGGCGTAACTTGGTTCCTACCTCCAGAAGATCGTAGCTACAAGAGTATTTACGAGCTGAAAGACATCCTAGCCAGAGCTATGGGTGGCCGCATCGCCGAAAAACTTATTTTTGGTAAAGATGCAGTCACGACTGGCGCTTCTTCCGACCTAAGAAATGTTGCCGAACTCGCAAAGTCGATGATCGTAGAAGAAGGTATGGGTGAAGGCACTCGCAACCAAGTTTTCCCATCCGAGGCCACCGGATATTATACGATTACCGCTGGCAAGCCGTATTCAGAAAAAACTTCCGAAACCATCGACGCCGAGATTAAAAAGCTTTCCGACGAAGCCGCTAAACGTGCCGAAGAAGTATTAAAAGCTAACAAAGCTGTTCTTGATAAACTAGCAGAGGAACTTTTGGCCCACGAAACTCTAGAAGAAGCGGAATTAGAGCCAATATTAAAACCCGCCAAATTACCCACAATCGTAAAACTACATTAACATTATCATTAACGCAATCAAATAATACTTTTCGGGGGCTTCCGGAGGCTGCTGCCGAGGATGAGGGCGTGAGCCCCGTAAAGACGGGCGCGAACGACCCGTCCCCAGAAAAGTATTATTGATTGCATTTGAGGAGAATATTATGGAAAGATTTTTAGATTATTTTGTGCCAGAAAAATACACGCTAAGCCTTGGTATTAATAAGTTTGACAAAAAAATCGGTGGCACAGTGCTAGTTGTTGGCGAAGCCCTGCAAGAGTCTATAAAGTTTCATGCGGTTGATCTAAAAATCAAACAAGTACTAGTGAATGGCAAAAATGCCGAGTTTAAGGCTGACAAAAAAGAACTAGAAATCTTAAATGTAAAGCCTGGCAAGGCGGAAATCGTAATAACCTACGACGGCTCTTTAAATGAAAACATGGAAGGAGCATACCTATCCACTTACGAGCATAATAAAAAAACAGAAATAATCGTAACTACGCAGTTTGAGTCGCACTATGCAAGAGAGGCCTTCCCGTGCATTGATGAACCCGCTGCTAAAGCGGTATTCGAATTGTCTCTAACGGTACCAAGTATAGAAGGTGAAATTATTCTTTCTAACATGCCAGTGGCAAAAACCAACAATTATTCCAAGGTACCAGACGGCAAACTCGCGGTTTTTTATAACGAGGATGGCACTAAGACCACAAATAAATATATCGAATACATTTTTGAACCAACCCCCAGAATGTCCACATACTTACTTGCCTGGGTAATTGGCCGCTTCCATGGTAAAACTATAACCAACGCGCATGGGATTAAAATCGCAACCTACTGTGCCCTAAATCAGGATATCGACTCTGTAGATTTTGCTAACAAAATCGCAGCAAAAAGTCTAGAGTTTTATGATGACAATTTTAAAGTTTCTTATCCATTAAAAAAACTAGATCAAGTTGCATTGCCGGATTTTGAAGCGGGGGCAATGGAAAACTGGGGGCTAGTAACTTATCGCGAGTCAATGTTGTTAGTCGGAAAATCAGCTACCCTAGGGGCCAAAAAGTCGGTCGCGATTACGGTAGCGCATGAGCTTTCGCACCAGTGGTTTGGTGATTTGGTTACAATGCAGTGGTGGGATGATCTGTGGCTAAACGAATCCTTTGCTAGTGTAATGGAATATTATGCGGTCGACTCGATCCATCCAGAATACAAGATTTTTGAAAGCTTCTTTACTGGAGACTGCTATGCGGCTCTGCTTCGTGATGCGCATATGGGTGTGCAGTCCGTACATCAAGATGTAAAAACCCCAGAAGAAATCGCAACCTTGTTTGATGGCGCTATCGTTTATGCAAAAGGCGCCAGGCTAATGCTGATGTTGATTCGCTTAATGGGTTGGGAAAACTTTTGCAAGGGAATCGCTGATTATTTTGAGAAGCACAAATATCAAAACACTATTGGTGACGATTTGTGGGAAGCTCTAAAACCCTACGCGGACTTTGATCCGGGCGAGTTAATGCACGCTTTTATTGATAGGCCTGGATATCCAGTAATTACAAACTTAGGTGGCAACTTTAAAGAGTTCGAACAAAAAAGATTTTTGCTAGATGGCCCAATAAAAAAAGAATCATGGCCAATTCCAGAAATCACCGAGGACATGAGTGGGCACTATGTTCTAAATCTAACCGAGACAGAATTTGAAAAAAGATTAAACGATTTTGATGATTTGGGTCTAGAGCAAAAACTCCGGCTCTTAATTGACCGTGACCTAATTACGCAGGCGGGACTAGACAGCGCAGCTTCATTGATTCCGCTCGCCCAAAAATTCAAAACAGAAAACGCACCAGCCGTCTGGAACAAGGTTGCATCATTAATTGGCAATCTCAAGGTTTACGTCGATGACGAATCAGCCGAAGAAAAATTGCTAAAAAAATACGTGTTTAATCTGATTGACGAAAAACTAGAAGAAATCGGAATTGTAACTCGAAAGAATGATGACGAGGATACAATTCGCCTGCGCGCCAACTTGATGGGGCTAGATTATTTTGCAGAAGATATTAAAAGATTCAAAAAACTCGCCAAAATGTACGAAAATAATCCAGAAAAAATGGACCCCGAAATTCGTGATGATATTTTAAGCGCAAAAATTTACTTAGAGCCAGAAATTACAGATGATTATTTGGAGAAATACAAAAACACATCAGATCCAGACATCAAGTTTGATTATCTTTCTTCTGCGGCGCTCGTGCGTGACAAAAAACAACTAGAAAAAATTGTAGCTTTGCTTGGTAATTTTGAAGTTGTTAAACCGCAAGACCAGCTCTACTTATTTGTTTATCTTTATCGTAACCCAAAATCCAAAAAACAAACTTTTGACTGGTTGACGAAAAATTGGGAATTAATCAAAAAAACTGGTGGCGATAAGACTTTGAGTGATTACCCAACGCTAGTATCCAGATTGGCTCGTACCGATGAAGAACTAAAACGTTTCGTTGATTTCTTTGGACCGATGAGAGAAGATCCAGCCCTTACTCGCGCAATCGAAATTGGCGAAAACGAAATTAAATCCAGAATCAAACTAATTAAGAACAATAAAGAAAAAGTTTACGAAGCATTAAAGATAATAGTGCAATAAAAAAACGTACAAAATATACGTGGTGCCCGCGACTGGATTTGAACCAGCACATCCGTAAAGACACTAGCACCTGAAGCTAGCGCGTCTACCAATTCCGCCACGCGGGCTCCCCTTATTTATACCATAGATAAACAAATAATTCCATTAGCTCCAGGACGGGCGCTAATGCTTTAATGTGTTATAATTAAAACAACTGGAGGTAAAATGATAGAAGTAAATTGCAGCCCCGAGATAGATACCAAAAAAACCGTAGGTATTTTAAAAGAAATTGCTAGGGATAAAATGGGTGGCTGGCTCACTCTGCCTCGCAAGTTCGACATGGGCGAGTTTATGCGGATTAAGGAGGCTGCCAAAAAAATTAACGAAGAAAGCGAATATCTTGTTTGTATTGGAATTGGCGGGTCGTATTTGGGCCACCGCGCAATCATGGAGGCTCTTCGGCCAAAATCTAGTACCAGAATTATCTATGCTGGCAATTCTTTATCAAAAAGAGAATTAGATTATGCGCTAAGGTGCGTAGGGGATCACGATTTTTCTATTAATATTATATCTAAATCTGGCACTACTTTAGAGCCCGCGATTGCATTTTCGGCTTTTAAAAGGAAACTAATTGAAAAATATGGCGAGGAAGAAGCCAACAGTAGAATCTATGCCACCACGGATAAAAAGGAAGGAGCCTTACACGACGAAGCCGTGGCATCTGGCTATACTAGATTTATAGTGCCAAATAATATCGGTGGTCGCTATTCGGTATTAACGGCAGTAGGGCTTTTGCCGCTCCTTGTAGCAGGAGTAGATATCGACAAGCTACTCGAGGGGGCTGCCGAAGCGGTAGAATCGGCGGTAAGCCCTGCCACCAAATACGCCTGGATGAGATATGCTCTTGGGCAAAAAAACTACGATACAGAAGTTTTTGCAAGTTTTGAGCCTTCAACTATGTACTTTAACGAATGGTTAAAGCAATTATTTGGCGAATCGGAGGGAAAGAATAAACAAGGAATCTTTCCCGCCTCTGTAATCTATTCCACGGATTTACATTCACTTGGGCAGTTTATGCAGGACGGGCGCCGCAATCTTTTTGAAACAATTATAGACTACCCCACAGACGAAACTAACGCCAAGGTAGTACAAGCCGTACGAATTGCCCATACTGATGGCGGAATTCCAGTACTTGATATCAGGGTGTCATCATTTGACGAAAAAGGATTCGGCGAGTTAATCTATTTCTTTGAACTCGCTTGCGCCGTGAGCGCCAAACTTTTTGGCGTTAATCCATTTGACCAGCCAGGCGTAGAAGCTTATAAAAATGAATTGAAAAGATTAATGACTAAGGAGTAGGCATGAAGAAAAGGGTGGTATTAGCTTTAGGCGGCAATGCTTTACAAAAAAACGGCGAAGCAACAGCCGAAGCTCAAAAGAAAATCGCGAGCCAAGTTGGCAAAATAATCGCAGAACTAGCCTCAAGATACGAAATCGTTATAGCGCATGGTAATGGTCCACAAGTGGGAAACATTCTAATTCATGAAGAAGCAGCGGGCACCAAGGAGGCTCCAGCCATGCCATTAGAAACTGCAGTTGCGATGAGTCAAGGCCAAATTGGATATTGGCTGACGCAGGCAATTAATAACGCTTTTGCAAAAAACGGTCATAGATCAAAAGTCGCCACCGTGGTGTCGCAGGTTGTGGTAGATAAAAATGATCCTGCTTTTAAAAATCCTACTAAACCAATCGGGCAATTCTATTCCGAGAAAGAAGCAAGAGTCTTGGCTCAAAGAAATGGTTGGACCGTCAAAGAAGATGCTGGTCGCGGGTGGCGGCGCGTAGTTGCTTCGCCAAAACCTATAGATATCGTAGAGAAAAAAGCGATTAAAGAATTGATGCACGATGGAATTATCGTGATAGCCGCAGGTGGCGGTGGAATTCCGGTTTACCGTACAAAGGTACTAAAAAGACTAAAAGGTATAGACGCGGTAATTGATAAAGATTTTGCTGCCGAAAAACTAGCCGAGCTAACCGACGCAGACATATTCGTTTCGGTAACCGCTGTTCCAAATGTATTTATTAATTACGGCACAACCGAGCAAAGCGCTATTTTTAAAATCTCAGCCAGAGAGATGGAAGGTTTGAAGAAATACGGTTACTTTAAAGCTGGCTCAATGTTGCCAAAAGTAGAAGCAGCGACAATTTTTGCTAAAAAAGGTGGCACAGGTATTATTACTGACATAGATCATCTTAAAGAGGCGCTTGCTGGGAAAGCTGGGACTATTGTTCAAAAATAACAAATATTAACGCTTGTGCTTATCGCTAAACTTTTGTATAATTAAATAGACATTAAAAGGTGGCTACATGAATTTTTACAATAGAGATTTTTTGAAAATCTTAGATTTTAGTGAGGAAGAACTTCACTATATGTTGGCGACAGCCAAAAAATTTAAACAAATAAAAAAAGCAGGGCAAAATCATAAATATTTTCCAGGCAAAAACATTGTTATTGTTTTTGAGAAAACTTCCACTAGAACAAGATGTTCTTTTGAAGTAGCTGGATACGATCTTGGCATGGGCGTAACTTATCTCGACCCGACCGGCTCTCAGATGGGCCACAAAGAATCAATTGCAGATACGGCAAAGGTCTTGTCGCGAATCTATGATGGTATTGAGTACCGTGGGTTCGACCAAAAAATCGTAGAAACCTTAGCCGAAAACTCTGACGTACCAGTTTGGAATGGCTTAACTAACGAGTGTCATCCCACTCAGGCATTGGGCGATTTTATGACCATAGAAGAGTATTTTGGCAATCTAGAAGGCCTTACCCTAGCATTTGTTGGCGATACTAGAAATAACGTAGCTAATTCCTTAATGGCAATGAGCGCTAAAATGGGAGTTAACTTTATCGCCTGCGGCCCTAACCACCTTCGCACCGACGAAGAAGTCGTAAGAAAATGCCAGGAAGTAGCATCAAAGAATAACTGTACTATTACGGTTACCGATGACTTGAATGCCCTAAATGCCAAGGCGGATGTAGTTTACACAGATGTTTGGCTATCCATGGGGGAAGATAAAGAAAAATGGGGCGAAAGAATCGAGCTATTAAAACCATATCAGGTTAACACCGAGTTGATGAACAGGGCTAAACCTGGAGCAATTTTCTTACACTGCTTGCCCTCCTTCCATGATTTAAATACTTCAATTGCAAAAGATATAAACGACAAATTTGGCCTTACCGAAATGGAAGTCACAGACGAAGTCTTTCAATCTAAACAATCACTAGTCTTTGATCAAGCCGAAAACCGCATGCATACAATCAAGACCGTGATGTTCTTAACGCTATATAAAGAGGAGGCAAAATAATGCGCGATTCAATTCGCAATTTTAGCGAGATCAAACCACTAAAAAAAGTTTTAATGCACCGGCCCGGGGATGAGTTTTTAAATCTTACTCCTAATACCTTGGAAAGACTTTTGTTCGATGATATTCCATACCTAAAAATTGCCCAACAAGAACATGACGCCTATGCCAATGCATTAAGAGCCGAAGGGATTGAAGTTGTTTATATTGTAGATCTCGTTGCGGAAGCAATCGAAGCTGGCGGCAGAACAGTTCGCAAAAAATTCCTTGAACAGTTTATCTCCGAGGCTGGCGTTACATCTCCAAAAGTCGCTAAGCACTGCTTTGACTTCTTAAATTCCATCAAGGATACGCGTGACATGGTAAAAAAATGCATTGCCGGAGTGGATATTTCGGAACTCAAAAAGCTAGGCAAAGTTTCTGGATTTTACGCAACGCGCGACACTGGCAAAATGATTCTAGATCCAATCCCCAACATCTTATTCCAACGCGACCCAATGGCGACAATTGGGCATGGTGCAACGGTGCATAAAATGTGGTCCGTAACACGCACAAGAGAATCGATTTTTGCCGAATACGTATTTAGGTATCATCCGTTTTACGATGACGTAAAACTCTATTACGATCGTAGCGAACCATACAGTATTGAAGGTGGCGACATTCAAGTTTTGTCAGATGAAGTCGTAGCAATTGGTATTTCTCAGCGTACAGAACCAGACGCGATTGCTGATTTTGCCAAAAAACTATTTAAAGATAAAACGAACAAATTTAAATACGTACTTGCAATTGATATTCCAGACGAAAGAAGCTTTATGCATCTAGATACTGTAATGACTCAGGTAGATGTTGATAAATTTGCGGTTCAAGACGCAATTATGGACATCTCGACAATTTACGAAATCACTGCAGGACGTGGTGGTGAGATCGAAATCGTAGAAATCCATCAAAGCTTGCAAAAAGTTCTCGAAAAGTATTTACACCTAAACAAGGTAGAGTTAATCAAATGCGGTAACGGCAAAAGAATCGATGCAGAGCGCGAGCAATGGAGCGACGGAGTCAATCTATTATGTATCCGTCCAGGCGTCGTTCTTGCGTACGATCGAAATTTTGTAACAAATGAGACTTTGCGCCGACACGGAATTAAAGTTATTGAAATACCCAGTTCAGAGTTATCTAGGGGCCGGGGAGGGTCACATTGCATGACGATGGCACTCGTCAGGGAGGAGGAATAACGAGATTCTAGAACAAATTTTTAAATAAAAATAGAAAAGGAGAAAAAATGAAAATAAATGTTAAAGAAAGAAAAGTAATTAATGTAAGAGAAGTTAAAACCATTTACTTTCGAACAGTAAAAACAATTGCATGGGCGGAAGTAAAAGGTGTTAACTTGTTGGGGGGAAATATTAAAGTTAAAAGGGTATAAAATGTTTAAAAAGAAGAATCGCTCAAAAAAACGAAGTCGAGCAATGCTTTCGGCATACTCGATTATCATGATTTTGATTATCTTGCTTGGTATTTTGTCTCACGTCTTACCGAAAGCAAAATATGCCGTAGCTTCACTCGATGAAGAATCGGGCGTAGAGGTCGGCCCAGGGGAATGGGAAGGCGAAGCGCCACTAGAAGCCCCGGCCACGTTGCAAGAAAGTAGCGAAGCTCAAGAAGAGCCCGTAGTTACTAGTGAAGCTCCGAGTGAGGAAGTACCAGAATCTAATGAATTGGTACAAGAAACCACCAGTGACGAACAGCCAGAAAATAATGCAGAGTCCAGTCTTGTTTTAGACTCAGAATCCGAAGTTGTTGAAGAAACTTTTGATTCGCTCGAAGCCTGCGAGGAAGCTTACGGCAAAGATAGCTGTGCTATCGTAGACGGTTCTGGCGTAGAAGGTGCCGCGTTACACCAAATCTTGATGGCGCCAATACTTGGTTTTGAGGACGCCATTGATGTCTGTATTTTTGTAATGATACTAGGCGGGTTCCTCGCGGTCATGGCTAAGACCAAAGCTCTAGAAACAGGGATTAAGATCTTAGTTAAGAAACTTCACGGTAAGGAATATCTACTAATTGTAACGCTCATGCTGATTTTCTCCGTTATGGGCACCACTTACGGCTTCCTCGAAGAAAGCGTTGGGTTCTATGTCTTAATCGCTGCTACCATGTTTGCGGCGGGACTTGATCCATTGGTAGGTGTAGCGACAATCCTCCTTGGTGCTGGCGCGGGCGTACTTGGCTCAACAATTAACCCATTTGCAACCGGGGTGGCGATTTCGGCCATGAAAGATGCTGGCATTGAGTTTAATCAAGGTACAGTGATTTTAATTGCTACTGTTTTGTGGCTTACAACTCTCGCAATTGCAGCATTCTTTACTATCCGTTATGCTAAAAAAGTGCAACGTGATAAGGGTTCGACTTTTTTGTCGCTTCGCGAGCAGGCTGCGGCCAAAAAGAAATATTCGCAGTTCCTCGAAGAAAAAACTGATAGCCTAAAACTGACCGGCAAGCAAATTGCCTCTTTGATTCTCTTTGGATTAACCTTTGTCGTTATGATTGTTGGATTTATCCCTTGGGGAGATTTTGGCATCACTTTCTTCGACGGCTGGACCGGTTGGCTAACCGGTGCGCCGCTTGGTAACTGGTGGTTCTACGAAGCAGCGCTTTGGTTCCTGCTAATGGCTATTCTAATCTCGATCATCAATCGTGAAGGCGAACACGGTTTTATCGATACGTTTATTGATGGTGCGGATGATATGATTGGTGTAGTTTTAGTTATCGCAGTGGCACGTGGCGCATCGGTATTGATGGCTCAGACCTCGTTAGATAACTATATTGTAGTAAATGCGGCTACCTGGCTAGCTTCTATGCCAGAGATGCTATTCGTGCCGTTAAACTATCTACTCCATATTGTATTGTCTATCCTTGTACCTTCGTCATCTGGCCTCGCAACCTTGTCCACCCCAATTATCGCCCCAGTAGCGGCTTCGCTAGGGTATAGCACCAATGTGGCAGCGATGACAATCGTCTCTGCAAACGGTCTAGTTAACCTAATCACACCTACTTGCGGTGCAATTATGGCTGGCCTATCTCTTGCCAAAGTTGACTATTCGACATGGTTTAAATGGGGTATTAGAGTCGTCGCTTGCATTGCGGTCGTAAACATTGTAGTACTCTGCCTGTTCTCTTTGTAAAACCGCCACAAAATCTCCCTAGTAGTCCCTAGGGAGATTTTTGTTTGGCATTTAGAGACTATTGTAGTAAAATAAGCTTATGAATAAATTATCGTTTGATGGGCCGGTAGTTTTGGCAGTTCTTGACGGAGTGGGGCTGGCACCAGATAATCCTGGAAACGCAGTAGCGGATGCTAAATTGCCATTTTTGTGGGAGGCTGTAAGAAAGTATCCACACATTGCAATATCTGCTTCTGGCGAAGAAGTTGGTTTGCTCCCTGGGCAAATGGGAAATTCCGAAGTTGGCCATAATACTATGGGTGCAGGCCGCCCTTTTAAGCAGGGAATCGCAAAAATAGAAGATGAATTTAGCTCGGGTAAAATCTATAATTCCGACGCCTGGAAGGGTGCAATTTCAAGAGTTCTAACCACGGGGCGCACTTTGCATTTTGCTGGTATTTTTTCGGATGGCGGAGTGCATAGTCATATCGACCATCTCGAGCAAATGGTAGCAAAAGCTTACGGTGAGGGAGTGCGAAAAATCAGAATACATGCGATTTTTGACGGCCGCGATGTTCCTCCTCAGTCTGAACCAAAGTTTATTCAACAGTTCGAGGCCTTTGCATCGCAGTTTACGAATGCCGATATTAAGATTGCATCTGGCGGAGGTAGAATGACCACCGTGGCGGACCGCTACGAAAACGATTGGGGTGTTGTTAAGCGTGGCTTTGATATGATGGTTTGGGGCCAGGCGGACTATTATTTTTCGTCAGCCGAAGAAGGAATTAGAGCTCTACGTAAAAAAGATCCAAATTTGCAAGATCAATATCTCCCCGCTTTTGCAATAGTGAACGAAAAAGGAGAACCCGTTGGGAAGATCGAAAAAGGGGATGCATTAATATATTTTGATTTTCGTGCGGACCGAGCAATAGAAATCGCCGAAGCTTTTACGTATTGGGATTTCCCATATTTTGATAGAGGAGACTACTCCCCTGTTGATGTATATTTTGTAGGAATGACGGAGTACAATTCAGATACACACGTGCCGGAGCACCGCTTGGTGGAGCCGGTAAAAATCGACGAAACCTTGAACCAATTTTTGGGCAGCCACGATATCTCTCAGCTAGCAGTGTCAGAAACTGTCAAATTTGGGCACATTACTTATTATTTTAACGGAAATAGCTACGCCGAGGCCCCAGGCGAAGACTTTAGACAAATAGATTCTTACGTTGAGCCGTTCGAGACTCGTCCATGGATGAAAACAGCAGAAATCACTGATGAAGTTATAGAATCAATGCCGAATTATCGATTCGTTAGACTAAATTTTCCTGGTGGCGACATGGTTGGCCATACCGCTAATTATGACGCTACTTTAATCGCACTTGAGTCTATCGACCTCTCTCTAAAGCGAATCGCAGAACGCGTAGATGAACTAGGCGGATGCCTTATAATAGTGGCGGATCATGGCAACGCCGAAGAGCTTTTAGATGAAAATGGTAATCCAAAAACAGCGCATACCACCAACTTGGTTCCTTGCATTTTTTACGACAACACATCAAACCGCGAAAAGTATCAGCTGTCGGGATTACAAAACCCTGGATTAAAAAACCTAGCATCTACTCTAGCTTTGTTTCTTGGGTGTGATGATTATCCGAAGTCCTGGTGTGAGCCCTTAATTACTGTGCTATAATCGGTTTATTATGATTACAAAAGCTATTATTCCAGTCGCTGGATGGGGAACCAGAAGGCTTCCTATTACCAAAGTTATCGAAAAATCAATGCTGCCCGTGGGCAATCGTCCGCTTGTAGACTATTCCGTACAAGAGCTAATCGCGGCGGGAGTTAAAGATATTTATATGGTGATTTCTAATGTTGAACCTTGCCAAGTCCGCGAATTCTACCGAGATAATCTTGCCTTGAATCAATACCTCATGGCCCGCGGGAAAGAAGATGGTTTGAAACTTGCAAAAACCTTGCCAGATGATGTAAAAATTCACTACACCGTGCAAGACCCAGCCGGCAAATATGGCACGGCGGTACCAATTGCGATGGCAGTCGAACAATATAAAATCAACGAGCCGGTTTTAGTTTTTATGGGTGATGATTTTATTTGGAATCCTGGTGGCGAATCGGCCTCTGAATCTCTCCTCAAAGTAACAGGAGAAGGCGAATCTGCTATTCTAGGTGTTGAAATACCAATAGAAAACGTTGGGAGATATGGAGTGCTTTCCGCAAAAGACGGAAAACTGGTAGGCGTAGTAGAAAAACCAGATCCTAAAGATGCTCCATCAAACTTAATCAATGTTTCAAAATATATCATGAGCCCCGAACTTCTAAAAAGAATCGTAGAATATGTCAACGAACACGACTTTAAGCCCGGCGATCAAGAATATATGGTGACAGATCCAATTGACGAATACATCAAAGATGGCGGAATTATGCGCGTAGCTCCAACTACGGGCGAATTCCTAGACGGCGGTTCAATCGAAGGCTGGCTGCACGCCAATAACGTGGTTTGCGGCGGTTAAAACCACTTACTTTTTCTTCTCTTCGTCCATCTCGCGCACCATGCGCTTGAGTTTACGAAAGTCTACTTTGCTTGCCATAGTTTGTGGCAAATCGTCCATAAAAATAATCTTGCGTGGGATTTCTGATGGTTTAAGGGTAATCCGGTCGCGCCCAATATTAAACGTTTCGGTTGCAGTTTTCATGATGGCCCGGCGAGTGACATTGTTTTTTGGAACCCCTTCTTTTAGTACTACGTAGGCATAAGCCGCGGTTTCATATTTTTTGTCCGGTCCTTTTACGATCTGACAGGTCTTTATTAAATCCGAGCGCATAACTGCAGCCCGCACGTACTCGTAATATACTTTAGCCGGCACATTATTAATAAAGAATCTAGAACGCCCCACAAGTGTTACGAATCCCGAAGGGCTAACCGAAGCAAAATCACCAGTAATCAAATAACGTCGCCCCTTAATTTTTACAAATTTCTCTTCATTTAACTCTGGGCGGTTGTAATACTCTCTTAACATGTGCTTGCCATTAACATAAATCATACCAACGTGGCTATAATCTAATTCTTCGCCAGTCTCCGGATCAACTATCATAATGTTTACCCCAGCCGGAACCTTGCCAACGGTGCCAGGGTGGTAAGTTTGCCCTACGGATGTCGATATTAGTCCAAGAACTTCGGCTAGGCCATATCCATTACAAAGCACGGCGCGGGCACCATGGTCGCTTAGTAGCTTCATAGCGAGCTCTGCAGCTTCCGGATCGAGCCGCTCACCGCCAGAGGCAAACATTTTAACTTGGTCCAAGTTAACATTAGGCGAAAGGTATTTATCTAGAAGTTCAATTAGTGCCGGGACGGCAAAAATAGTATTGGGATTTTTGCCAAGATAAAAGTCAAAACTATCGGGGCCAATATCGGGTGTAAGGATAACCTTGCCGCCTCCAAGAATAGGCGACATCGTAGAAACCCATAGTCCATAAGGGTAATTAAATTTTACGAACTGCATCCAAGAATGAATCTTTTTGTCCCACATTTTAACCTTGGCTGCAGTTTTGTTGTAAATGGCGCCAGCCACCAATGCCTTATTTGTAAAAGTTAACGGCTTAGGCCCAGATGTGGAGCCAGAAGTAAAAGTAATAAGCGCAACATTATTTGCTCCAAAAGTGTTTTTAGGGACATGCCCTTTATATTTTTCGGCAATTTTTGGAATACTTGTTTTGCCAACCGTGGCGCCCTCCAAAGAAGAAGTTCCATCAAAATTAATTACATTTTTTATGGTTTTAACGTCTCTTTTGTAGCCCTTTATTTTGTTATCGGTTTTTTCAAAAACAACGAGGAGTGGCGATTTAAATTCTTCCAGATATTGCAAAAGCGTATTTCGTGGCGTTGCTTCATCGAAAAAAGAAACCGCCGCTCCAATTTGGTTAGCGGCGAGGAATAAAACTATGCTTTCGTAGACTGGACGACCCGAGGCGATGGTGATGATGTCCCCGGGTCCAATGCCAAGCTGCATTAGGGCCTTTGCTAGAATCTTGCGATCCCGCTTCATTTCCTGGCGGGTGAAAGTGAGATTCTTTTGGTCTACAACTATGTCTTTATTATGTCTAAAACAAGAGAGAGAAAACAGAGCCGATATACTGATTGGCGGAACAACTGGTGGTCGTTTCTGATGCTCTATTTTTAACATTCCGCAAGGTATTATATCACATATTTTTCCATAACGCAAGCATAAAATGCAAAAATACTCTAAATTCAGTAAAAAGCATATGGTATAATAAAACTAATAATAGTTTTGAAAGGAAGAGATGGAAGCAAATCAAAAAGGAAACGCTACTCAAAACACCACGCAACCACAAGCTTCGTCGCCAAACCCAGTTATGACGCCAGGCTCAGCACTAGTGCAAAAATCAGCCCTAGAATCCCCTCAAACTCCTAGTACTAAAACCGAAGAGCCAAACATGATGAAGCAAGGCGTAAGCGCCAAGAAGAAAGGCAAAGGCGCGGTTCTTGGTATGATTCTCTTAGGAATCCTAGCAGTTGGCGGCATTTCTTTTGGCATATGGGAATTCTATAGTGCGGGTTGGCAAAAAGAAGATTTAAATACTCAGATTAACGCCCTAAAACAAGAGAACAACGAGTTGTTAGATAAATTAAACGAAATTACCGATATTGGTAATTCTACTAATACCAATCCAACCAGGATGGAGCAAAATCCAATAATTCTTTCAGATGACCCAAATGAAGAATACAGCTTTTCCCTTGATTCAAAGGTTTACGTCGAATCTGGCGCCGACAATATCCTAATTAGGATTCAAGATGGTGAAATTACTAATTGTTCAGTTGGTCGTAGAGAATATATGGGCACGAATGGCGGTTATGCGGTGACTGAGCTGAATGACTGTCGTGTTACTGGCCTAACCGGTAAAATATACAAAGTGGTGGAAATTTGGGCAGGACATATGAATATAGATGAAAACATCGGTTTTATCATGCAGGACGGAACGGTGCAATACTTCAATTTTAACAATGCCGTTGCCAATAACGACTACAGCGTTAAGGAGCTGAATATTGATGGGTTTGTTGTTGATGCGTTTAAAATAGCGGTAGGACAAGTTGGATATTCGGCGGGTGGTTACTCAACTACAGCTTTTGTTCTTAGTGATGGGTCAATTATAAAATACGACGAATCGATGCTCTAGCTGGAATATGTCAAATAATCAAAAATTAGCACTCTTGACTTACGAGTGCTAATTTTATATAATAGGGGTATGCAAGCAGAATTTAGTGAAATAATGAACAAATTATCCGAAAATGCAAGATTCGCCTTGCAAAAAGCGGATTATTTTGCCAAAAGATACAATAATGGCTATATGGGCACAGAACATCTGCTACTTGGAATTATGTCGATGGACAACTCGACGGGTGCAAAAATGTTACGAGAGGAAGGCGTAACAACGGAGGAAGTTGAAAAAGCACTAAACAAGGTAGCGGTGGAGGTGCCGGGCTCAGATATGGCGATGATGTCGCTGTCAGAAGCAGTGATTTTAACGCTCAGGATGGCGCAAAACTACACCAAAGAACAAGGCTTAACGGTAATCGGCACGGAGCATATTTTGTATTCCTTGCTTAGTCAGCCAAATTCTCGGGCATCGCTAATCTTAACTGGCCTAAAGGTAGATAACGAAAAGGTATTAGACAATATCGAAAAGCTCGTTGAAGAGCAAACCAAGGACGAAAAATCAAAAGCAGAAAAAGCGAAATATCTCAATAAAAAACAGTTGAAATTCCTCAATCGCTACGGCAAAGATTTGACAGAAGAAGCCAAAGCAGGACACTTAGATACGGTTATTGGCCGTGAAAGTGAGATCGAGAGAGTCGTAACCGTCCTCTCTAGGCGCACAAAATCAAACCCTGTATTAATCGGTGAAGCCGGCGTAGGCAAAACCGCTATTGTTGAGGGTCTAGCCACTAGAATTGCCAATAACGAAGTTCCAGGAAACTTAATCGGTAAGCACATCTTCCAGGTTGACTTATCCTCGGTAGTGGCCGGCACTAAATTTAGGGGTGAATTCGAGGAGCGCATCAAAGGCATAATCGATGAAGCAATTGGTGACGATTCAATTTTGCTATTTATCGATGAAATTCATTTGCTTTGTGGTGCCGGTTCTGGCGAGGGATCTCTTGATGCAGCTAATATCTTAAAGCCAGCTCTAGCACGTAACTCAATCAACCTAATTGGAGCCACTACTCTAGATGAGTATCGTCGGACAATCGAAAAGGATAAAGCGCTCTCTAGGCGTTTCCAGACGGTAATGGTAGAAGAGCCGAGCGCCGCAGTAACGCTCCGCATCCTAAAAGGCATCAAGAAACATTACGAAAACCATCATGGCGTAGTGATTCCAGATACGATTTTAGAAACCGCCATCACTATGGGGCAGCGTTATATCAACGATCGGTTTATGCCGGATAAAGTCATTGATATTATAGATGAGGCATCGGCAATTTGTAAAGTCGCAGCCGATAAAAAAGGTGGCGGCAAGTATAAAAAGATGAAAATAGAGGTTGCGACTCTAGAGAAAAAGATCGAAGAAGCCGCCGAGGCCGAAGAATATGAAAAAGCCGCCGAATATAAGACCGAGAGCGAGCGCCTAAAAAAGGAAATCAAAAAACTCGAAAAAGCCGGTGTCAAAGAAACCGAAAACCCAACATTAACGGAAGAGAACTTAGCTACCGCTGTTTCTCTAAAAACCGGCATCCCAGTCTCTAAAGTACATGGTAGCGAAATGAAGATGCTTCTAAATCTTGAAGATGAGCTAAAAAAATCAATTATTGGCCAAGACGAAGCTGTAGACGCTGTGGCTAAAGCCATCAGGAGGGGCCGAAGCGGAATTACAGACTCTAAAAGACCAATTGGCTCATTCCTCTTTATGGGCCCAACTGGAGTAGGTAAAACCGAACTTGCTCGTGTAATTGCTCGCGAAGTATTTGGCGGCGAAAATGCTCTAGTTAAGATTGATATGAGCGAATTTGGCGAAAAACACAATGTTTCTAGACTCGTAGGTGCGCCAGCTGGTTATATTGGTTACGATGACGGTGGCAAATTAACCGAAGCCGTACGCCGTAAGCCATATTCGGTGATTTTGTTTGATGAAATCGAAAAAGCACATCCAGATGTATTCAATATCTTACTTCAAATCTTGGAAGACGGAATATTAACCGATGGCCAGGGTAATAAAATCAAGTTTAATAACACGATTGTGATTTTAACTTCCAACCTCGGTTCGGCTGACATGTACCGTGAGTCGGAGCTTGGCTTTACTGCAAAAACCGCCAAAGATAAAAAGGCTTTGGCCGAAGAATATGAAGAAAACAAATCCTATGCCATGAAAGCATTAAAGAAAGTTATGCGGCCAGAACTAATCAATCGTCTAGATAATATCCTAGTTTTCCACGCTTTAACTAAGAAAAACGTCGAAAGAATCTTCGATAACCTTATTGACGATCTAAAAAAGCGTCTCGCTACTAAAGGCATTGGCCTTAAGGTAGACGAAAAAGCCAAAGAATACTTAATTAGAGAAGGCTACGATCCGAAAAACGGCGCCAGGCCACTTCGTCGCAAGATCGAAGAAGACGTAGAATCGCTACTTTCAGAAGAAATCATAGCGGAAAAACTAAAGAAAGGCGATATTCCAACCTTAAAGTATCAGAATAAGAAATTGAAACTAGTAAAGGAGTAAAAAATGGCAAAAAACTATTTAGTACCTACGGTAGTAGAAGAAACCAACAAAGGCGAAAGAGCCTACGACATCTATTCTAGGCTCTTAAACGATAGAATCATTTTTCTAGGAGAGGACGTCAACTCGCATACCGCCAATCTTGTGGTAGCGCAGCTACTTTACCTCGCGCATGAAGATTCTAAAAAACCAATCAAGCTTTATATCAATTCTCCTGGCGGCAGTGTATATGATGGACTCGCAATTATCGACACTATGAATTATATCGAACCGGATGTAGAAACAATCGGTATTGGACTTCAAGCTTCGATGGGAGCAATGCTCTTAAGCTCTGGTGCTAAGGGCAAAAGATATTGTCTGCCAAATGCTCGCATCATGATTCATCAACCATCTTCTGGAACAGAGGGTAAAATTACGGATCAGGAAATAATGCTCCGCGAAGGCGTATTCCTAAAAAAACGCCTAGCCGAGATTTTTGCTAATAATACCGGTAAAGACTTAAAGCAGGTTGAAAAAGATATGGACCGTGATAATTGGATGAGTGCCGAAGAGGCCTTAAAATATGGAATCATTGACGAGATTATCAAGTAAAACTCTTGAAAAGAATCGTTATCTATGGTAAAATAACGGTTAATCGTTAAATAATAAAGGTAAAATATGAGTTTTTCTATTCTAAAGCAAATTGGTGACGCGCAAAAAAAGAAAGCTGTTGTTGATGTGCGTTCTGGTGATACCGTGAAAGTCACCCAAAAAATCAAGGAAGGTGAAAAGTTCCGCTTACAGGTATTTGAAGGCGTAGTAATCCGCGTAGATCGTAAGGATTCTCACACTGCGAGAATCGTAGTTCGCAAAGTTACTTCTGGCATAGGCGTCGAGAAATCCTACCTAATCCATTCTCCTTTAGTAGAGAAGATTGAGATTACTAAGCGCGCTAAGGTTCGCCGCAATAACCTTTCATATCTACGTAATCGCTCTGGCAAATCAGCACGTCTAACCGGTAAGGATTTTGACCGTAACAGCGTTAACGATGTAACCGTAGAAGAAGAAGCTCCAGCAGAAGCAGAGGATCCCAAGGAAACCCCAGCCGAAGAACCAAAAGAAGAAACAACTACAACTTCAGAGCAAAAAGAAGCCTAAATGGCGATTTTAGGAATCGACGAAGTTGGACGCGGGCCCCTGGCGGGCCCGCTTGTTGTTGGTGCTGTGATTCTACCAGATAACAAACCGGATTGGGTAGAAGATCTTAAAGATTCAAAAAAGCTATCTACTAAAAAACGCGAAGCCCTAAGCGAAATAATCCTAAAAGAGTCACCAGCTACTGGTCTTGGTTGGGTTAATTCAGAAGAATTAGATAATATCGGAATCAGTGAAGCGCTAAAGCTTGCCACAAAAAGAGCAGTACTAGAAGTTCAGGCCAGTCACACGGCATTTTCGCAGATCATAATAGATGGTAAGGTCAACTTTTTAAAAGATACCAAGTTAGAAAACTATGTTTCCACCTTAGCTAGAGCTGATGATTTAATAAGAGAAGTTTCGGCGGCCTCAATTATTGCTAAAGTGGCGCGAGATAAATACATGGTGGACTTATCGGCGAAATACCAAGAATATGGCTTTGATTCCCACGTTGGGTATGGCACCAAAAAACATATAGAGGCAATTTATAATTATGGTATTTGCCCAGAACATCGTAAGAGCTTTGAGCCAATCAAAAGTATGGTAGGGTTTAGTAGAAAAGACCAAAATGTTGTAAAAAATACAACAGCTATAGGAAACCAAGCCGAAGAAAAAATAGCAAAATACTTAACAGGCAATGGGCACAAAATAATCGCTCGCAACTACAAAACCAAAGTTTGCGAAATAGATATAATCTCAATCTTAGACAATAAAATCTACTTTACGGAAGTAAAGTATCGGAAAAACAACGATTTTGGCGGAGGCCTAGCAGCAATAACTCCAGTCAAACAAAAACAGATGAAGTTTGCCGCCGAAGTTTTCCTAAAGGCAAATCCTGAGCTAAATAGTCTACAGCCATTATTGTCGGTCGCCGAAGTTATTGGTGACGATTTTAAGCTTAAAGACTGGTTCCCACTAGTTTAGTTTTTAAGCTTAATATATAATATACTATATGAATATAGAGAGCATACCCAATTCCGAAAGTCGAGTAACGCAAACAGAATGGGATAGTTTACGCGATCCCATAGAGCTACTTCGTGATACGGCAGTAGATATGATTAACTGTAAAGAGTCGGCGCTGGCAGCCGATTTTCCAAGTGGTGTATTTTTATATCACGGGGCAAGAATTGAACAAATTGAGGAGATCTTTTCGTCTGGCGCACTCATGAATGCTTGGACTATTTACGAAAAAAAGTTAGATGAAAAAAGAACAGAATTAGAAACTGCGGGAAAAAGTAAGGAAGAAATTGAGCTAGAGCTTAAAAAAGTATGGATTCCTAGGAACTCTGGCCTAGAGGGCGTATCTTGGAGCGCAAACGGAATAGATGCTATGCCAGGAACGAGAGGTCATATTGCGGGTTTTGTAGCCGCACCCGAAAGAGTCTTAGTCGGAGACAAACTAGTTATACCATCTAGGCCGGCGCCGTATGAACTTCTACAGATATCGGGCGGTGTTGATACTGAAAGGCTATACGAAGTAAAAAAGCAACACGAAGTCTGGGGTTATAGGGATCTATCTATAAGCGAAAGGGCCTCGGTGGATAGTGGATTGTTTTTCTTATATTTGGCGAGCAAGGATCACAGTGGTGAAGAGTGGGCTAATTTCGATTCTTTGCTAATTGATTTCGCTGATCGTGGCGGCCTACCGGCAGAGCAGCTACGTAAACACTACGAGGTGATGGAAGGCGGCAGGATATATATTAATCCTGAGCTTCATCAGCAAAAATTCGACGAAAACTACCTGCCACCAGCAGCGGTGTGGATGCAATATATGATAGATGCGGGCATGTTTAAAGGAACAGAAGCGGAGGGACTGTCGTTAAACGATTTGATAAAAAAAGTTGCAGAAAACAACGGGGCAAATAAGACAGCATTGTTTTTTAGAATTCTAAGCTGTGCCAGGCAACAAGAAAAAACATATGACGATGAATATGAATCCGAGTTAGAAAAGGCCGACCGAGTTGCAATCCCAGTAGAAGAAATGTATTTTGTTACTAGTCACCATGATTTAGCTCATTGGTTAGAGGTAATTAGAAGAACCGGACATCGCCCGCGAGGTATTCTGCTTTATGATGACGAAAAAGTCGTAAAAGAGAATTTTGCACAAAAAGAGCAGGGCGATAATGCAGAGTTATCGGCAGAAATTGAGCGCGCAGTTGGGGCAGACAAAAACTTTTGGCCCGAAATAATGGCTATAGATGTAGAAAATGCTCCAAGGGTTGGCACAAAAGGCCAAGTTCTGGCAGAAAGCGCCGTGAATCGTAATAAAGAGATTCGCTCAGTAAATGGAAAGCTTGTAATTGGTTCGAATTAGTTTAACGTGGTACAATAAAGGAAAGGAGGCACATGGAACCATATAAAGAATTAACAGAACGAATAATCGAAAAATTGTTGGGAGCTTTACCAGAGGAAGCGGAAACCGATTTCCAGACTTGGCTTAAAGACCCGAGCGAAGAAGGGCTAAATGCACTGCTAGATAAATATAATATCGATGCAGATAAGCTAGCGCGAGAAGCAGTATTGGAGGAAAAAAATGCGTAATCATGAAAACAGTTTCAGTAGACAGACTAGGGCGGGGCGTACCGGTTGGGAAAATATGGAAGGTGGTCATTCCGGGCAACATGTAGCCGAAGAAAGCAATCAGGAATCTATAGACGATGATTTCGAACAACGTGGAATCCCGCAAACCGAATGGTATAAAGAAGGATTGGGAAGATCGAAAGAAGCGAAAGCTATCATGATGGAAAAGGCTAAGATCTTGGCAGTGTCGGCGATTGCGTCAGTAGCCCTTATAGGCGCACTGGTAGCAAGTGGCGTATTTTCGACGGACGAAATCATGAATAGCGAAAAAATTGTAGGAGAAATTAATAAAGTCGAAGGTGTCGTATCGGTTGTTGCGAAGGATGGGCCAAATCTCCGGAACGACCCCTTTGCAAGTGGTAGAGATGAGCCTGAGACTTTTATTATTGATTTAGGTGAAGAAGGCCAGACGGCAATGTTTTTCTGGCAAGGAAAAGATGTTTATCGTTATGAAAATAAAAATGACCCGAATGGCTATTGGATTGGATTTAATACAGAAGATCTTGCTGACACACTGTTCGAAAACAATTATATTACCTCAAAAGAAGCGGAAAGAATTAATAATAAAGATAAAGACGGTGTGGTCTGGTTTAATGGACAGTATATAGAACTAAAAGGGAACAACATTACATATAATGCAGTGGATACAGATTCGATTTCGAGCTTAAACAGCAATTAAACGTTAAATTTAAATTCCACTACGTCACCGTCTTGCATAATGTAAGTTTTGCCCTCGGTGCGGAGAAGGCCGGCCTCGCGGACGGCCTTTTCGGAGCCGAGGCGAGCGAGGTCATTATATTTACAAATACTGGCCGCAATAAATCCGCGTTCAAAATCGGTATGAATTGTTCCAGCAGCCTCGGGGGCGGTAGCGCCTTTTTTAATCGTCCAAGCGCGACACTCCTTTTTCCCAGCAGTAAGAAAAGATTGTAGTCCTAAAGTTTCGTAAGCGGCTTTTATCAGCTCACCGAGCGCATCGTCTTTAACCCCATAGGATTCAAGAAGCTCTTTGCGTTCAATGCGGTTCATGCCGGACATTTCTTCTTCTAGCTTAGCGTTAACAAAGATAGACTTAGCCGGAGCTACCAATTCTTTTAGCTTTGCTTGTAGGTTATTATCAGTTAAACCATCCTCATCTACATTAAACATGTAGATTACTGGCTTGTCGGTAAGGTACGGAATATTTTCATCGGCAGGATCTTTTTTTCGCTTAGATTCTACCTTGGCACGCGTTTCATCATCAGCAAGCTGAAGCTCAAGATTAATAATATCAATATCGTCTTTAGCTTGTTTTAGAATATCCTCCCCGGGCTTATTATCGGCGCGAACAATATCATCATTAATAAAAGCACGCACAACGTGGCAAATAGCCTGACACTCTCGAATATGTGCAAGGAATTTATTGCCAAGCCCTTCGCCCTTGCTCGCCCCAGCTACGAGGCCGGCAATATCCACAAACTCAACGGTAGCGGGAACAACTTTATCAGTTTCGTACATTTTAGCAAGAACATCTAGCCTTTCGTCCGGAACGGGTACAATCCCGACGTTCGGCTCAATAGTAGCAAAAGGATAGTTGGCGGCCAGCGCGCCAGCGTTTGTGAGGGCGTTAAATAGCGTAGACTTACCAACATTTGGTAGGCCCACGATTCCGATCTTTAAATTCATAACCAATCTGTGATATCTGTTAATATGAGTATTATTATAACATTTTAATGATATAATGTTAATAGTAAGTAGGGAGAGTATGAAATGAGTAAAAAGAAACTAGAAATAAGTCGACATAATTGGAGCGAGATAGGTCCTGGTTCGTGGAATAATACGAAGTGGGAAATATTTGATGATTTATCTGTTATCAAAACGGACGAATATCTTGATGATGAAAACCCTAGGCAAAATCCAAACAAGAAAGATGCTAGTAATTATACTATAAAGCAAGAGGATTACGATGTTTTAATGGATAACATTGCTCTTGCGAAGACGATAAATAAAGTTGTTGATGCTTATGATGGAGAAGCGTGGACTTTTGTAGAATATGATGACGATGGTTCAATAAAGTGGATGCGCGAGACTGGATATATTTATGGTTTAGAACCTTTAGAAAAAATTTCTAATTATTTATTAGCCGCTAATTAGTGGCGTTTTTTAATTTAAATAGGATAGAAGAAGTGGGTTGGTTTAGAAATACAAGATTCCAATCTTTAAATCCATAATCAACCTGTGATATCTGTTATTGTTGGTATAATTATAACATATTTTGGTATATAATATAAGGCATGAACAAAGAGAAAAGTTGCGGATGTATCATTTTAAAAGATGACAAAGTACTTCTAATTGGTTCTAAGGACGATGACGGTAAGCTTTTTTGGTCATTTCCTAAAGGACACCAGGAAGAAGGAGAAACGGACATTGGGGCAGCGATTCGGGAGACTAAGGAAGAGACTAATTTAGACGTTAAAATTATTGACAATAAGCCGATTAAAACCGGTCATTTAGTACATAGTGGAACTGTCTATAAAGAAATTTTACTATTTATTGCTGAGCCACTAAATAAAGAGATAAGAAAACAAGAGGACGAGGTTGAAGAAGTGTGGTGGGTACATATTGATGAGGCTGGTAAGTATTTTGATGGTTACTATAGCGAAGCTTGGTTAGAGCTACTAAACAGATTAAGCAAATAACAGAGGAAAGCATCTCGAAAAAAGCGAGCCCCATCTTTTTTATCGTCATATAATAGACATTAAGTTATAATAATAAATATGAAAATTACAAAACTAGAACACTCCGGAATAGTAGTCGAAAAAGACGGAAAACTAATAATTTTTGATCCGGTGGAATTTAATGAAAAAATACCAAAGCTAGAAAACGTGGTAGCGGTTATTGTTACACATAAACATGGTGATCATTTGCAGCCAGAAGTAATAGAAAGAATCCAAAGCGACAACCCCTCGGCAAAAACTTTTACCACCAGCGATGCCGTTTCGCTTGTTAGCGGCGCCACTATTGTAAAAGAAGGAGACAGTTTTGAAATTGGTGGATTTAAACTAAGCTTTTTTGGAGGAAACCACGCCGCAGTTATCGAAGGTAAAATACCGTGCGAGAATATTGGTGTAGTGGTTGACGATGGTAAAATCGTAAACCCTGGCGATTCTTTTGATTTGCCAAATGTAAAAGTAGAAACTCTATTTGTGCCAATTTCGGCGCCATGGTTAAAAACTGCAGAATCGATGAATTATGTCGAGATCGTTAAGCCCAGAATAGCAATTCCAGTGCATACTGCGCTTTTGTCTGAGTTTGGCAAATCAATTAATGGTAGTTTGATGAAAGCGGCTTGCGAAAAAGTGGGGACAGATTATAAAGAGCTAAAGCCAGGCGAAAGCTTGACAATATAACCAAATTCCCGGGCCTTACGCGATTTTCTTTTGCCAGGATTTTTGGTGGCATTTAGGGCAGGTCATCTTGCGGGTGCGGCCAAAATGCTGAGAAAAGTAAACACTGGAGTATTTTGGCACATACCGGTAGCCACACTTCGCGCATTCGTATTTACCGGCTTCGGTCTCAATCTTAATACAAAAACTACAACCCACAAGTATCAAGACAACACCAAATGCAATTAAAGCTATTCTCGTCCAAAGGGGGAGCTCCTCGACAAAACTAGCAATAAATATCAAGAATAAAAATGTAATCGTAGAAATATAGCCGATGACATTCTCGTAAAGAAAAAACTTTTTATTTTGAGCGGTTTCGACACTCGTAAGTTCTTTTAAATTCTTTTCGGCTTTTTTCTTATAATTATCCTTTTCTAGTTTTTCACCTGATAAAAGTTCGTTGTAGGAAATATTAAACAGCTTGCAAAGTTTTGCCATATTGCTGGCATCTGGCAAGCAAATCCCGCGCTCCCATTTAGAAATAGAGCGATTAGAAATATCTAACTTTTCGGCTAAACCTTCCTGTGTCAAATCGTTCTCAAGGCGCAATTTTGCAATAAACTTACCAATTCTATTTAGATCCATAATAATCCTTCATCTTATTTTACATTTATTTTAGTAAAAAAATAGCTAAAACTCCACAAACCACAGGTAGAATTATTTTGGTATAATAACATAAGTAAAAATTTCAATCATTATGTCGGAAATAATAAATAATCAAAGCAAGGAACACGCGAATAATAGCCCAAAAGATTTAGCCCTTGAAGAAGATATGGCTAGGGCAAGAGACCATTTTGATTTGCGAAGGAATGAACGAATCATGGGGCAAAGAATTCAGGAAATAGTAGAACGAGATCTAAATGCACGTCTTTTAACGGTTGAAAAGTTGGAAGAAGAAGTCGCAGCGGGAAACCCTGGGGTGCAAAAACGCTTCGTTTCTTTTAACGGGGCCAACATACCCGTTTACGATTTAATTGGCATTCCGTTTTGCATACTTTCAACGACCGTGGATCATCAGAGCCAAAATTCGCTAGGTCGGAGGGGAACAGAAACATACAGGAAAGTTTTAGCGGACCCATCTATTTGGGCCGAAAGACGCGACGAGGCCGAAAAATCAAGCGGATTCGGCACTAAAGAAAGTAACGCCAGAGGCGACACGATCTCTGCATCATTTAGGAATTCCGAGCAAAGCACCGAGGGCTATGTTCCAGGAAATCTACTTTATGGTTTTGAATACGTTTGGGGTGACTCTATCATTGATGCTTATGATTGCGATGCTGCAACCGACAATATGCTAGGCAAAAATGAGACAAACCTAACGGACCCAGATACAATGAAGAAGCTAGAAGAATCTTTGGGGGTAAATTGCTACGATGAAATTCTATTAAGGCGCTACACCGATAATGGTGCGCCAAGAAAACCAGATTACATTATCGCTGAGGATGGAAACATTACTAATTTCGCACTTACGCACGCCCAGTTTTTTCATATACCAATCATCAATATCGAAAAATCGGTTTATGAAAAAATAATAGAGCAAAAATCTGAAGAGATACTTAATTCGATAAGCATAAACAATAATTATGGCGACATATGCCAAAAAATAGCAGAGTTTTCAAGTATACCTAAAAATAGAGATGCTTATCGACCTCTTACTGCGATTGGAAGATCTCAGGACTGTATAAACCCAAAGGGCAAGACGCCACTAGAAGATAAATGTTTTGAAGTGTCAAAAATCGAACTAATTAAGAGAATAGAGTATATCGAGGCCGCACTTAAAGAAGCTATCAGTCGACTCAACGCAGCAACAAATAAAGGGGAGGCAATACCGTCGGCATCGATTTTTCCGGATTTTAAAAAGTTTGCTATTTTAATAAAGGATGTTTTAAACCAAACCCAAAGCACGGAACATGGCGACGAAAAATCTTCCCCCACTGGACTCCCCGGAGAATGTAATCGGATAACAATCTCTTTCGAACTAAAAGATACTAACACAATAGTAAACACGGCTATCTATGATGGTGAGAGAATGCTTGAGCAGGGTAGCGCACTAGAAGATGGAGCGATAAAAGAAGACGATATAAAAAAGGCCGACAGTAGTTATTATGACGCCTTAGAGCCACTCGCAAAAAGATACATTCAGGCTTTCCGTGAAAACCAAAAACTATGGAGCACCAGGCCAAAGGCCCATTAAATTTATATCTTTGGTATAATACAACTATGGAAGACCTAAAAAGATTTTTAATCGAAGCCAAGAAAAACACCTATGCTAATGCTAAGGCTAAAAAAGTAGCCTCCTCTCGGCCCGGCTCAAAAGATTACGGGTATACCGACGGCACTTATATCTACCATGATACTTACTTCGGCAAAACCTTTTTCATAGGTGAAGAAGTAGTATATAAAGTAGGGGAGGAAAAGCCAATCTGGGGAATGAATTACTATGGCATAACTCTGGACGAAGATTTGGCCGACGAGGCTGTAGCTGAAGGATTAAGGCCGGCGCTAATGTTGGTCGGAGAAGATGATACTATTCCGGTACGTGGCCCTAAAACTTTCAAAAATGGCAACTATTCTTATTCGTTTGAAGCGGAGGGGGATTTATCGAGCTTTAGCGGTCTAGAGCTAATTTATAAAGCTGGCAAAAAAATATGCGAATTAAAATGTTTTGGCGGGAAAATAATCTAAAAAATTGCAAAAAATCGTAGGAAGAAATGATAAGAGAGAGAATGCGAGAAGAATCCATTCAAAGTCAAGATAATGTCGCCAATAAAGAATTGGGTCAATCTCGCCCAAGTAGAACCAATGCTCAAAAACTCGGGCATTTTACCAGGCGCCTTTTGATGCTCTACGACAAAAATAAAGAAAACACAGAAAGAATTGCCCCAGAAACCACTATAGAGGAAGCACTGGACGAGATTACGCCCGATGTCGCGCTAAAGATTTTGATGCACATAAATAGCCAATTGAGGAACGATAAATTTAGAAAAAGAAGCGAAGTGTTTAGCAGTACAACACAAAGAGTAATGGTTGACTCGTCGATATTAGGAGGCAGTAAGGAGCTTATAGCTCCCGAACCAGAATTACAAAGAGAGCTGTTTGAAGAATATCTTGACGCAATAAAAAAGACAAAAGGTAAAGAGAAAAAGGCGCTTCTGGCTTTTTATGCGATAAATAATCTGCACCTTTTTATAGACGGAAACGGAAGAACGTCAAGAGCGGTCTATTATTTAATAAGGGATGGTGACTTATCCCATGTGAACGATTTGATATCGCATAACGATAGGTTTGCGTTTGATCTAAAACAATATGATTGGTTTGATGGCGACGACGGCTCCGGCAGAAGAGACTTTCTTTTGAGCAACGGCATAAAGCCAGCCAAGGAAATGGGCATGATTACTACAGAATATTTACAGGGAGAAATGATATATACAGGCGAACTTGACGAAAGTCTTAATAGAAAAAATATTTACATAAATTCTATGGTAAGCAGTCAAGGACTGGTAGGTGTAATGATGCATAAAAGGAACCGACTAGCCTTAACTCCAGAGGAACGGATAAGTCTAAATTACGCAATGTCGGACGGTGGTATGGGCACGACAATAGCTGGGTTAGCGCTAGCCAGCATCATTGAAGAAAAAGGGCAAACAGACGTGGCTAATAGAGCCTTTTCAAGCGGAAATAATTTTCTTGGGCTTAGGGTGAACTTTAACGAAGAATACGACAGTCCAGCCATAATTCAGGCAACCAAAAATCTCTACTCCGAATGGGAGCCAGACGATTATAGGGCACTACTAAAAAAATATAGAGAAATAAAAAAGAGATATAACGAAACAATTATGAAATTCTTTACAGAAGATATAACATTTACCGACGGCGTTAAGATTTCTGACTGGGCGATGAGCGAATCGCTATAAAAACAGTTTTTTAAAAGCATCTCAATCAAGGTATAATATACCCATGATAAAACATGTATGACCGCATTGGTTTAGATAAAGGAAAACACAATGAAAAAGTTAATTAAACCCATATTACTGCTAGCTTTAATTGCTATAGTAATAGCAATCGCCCTAAATAGGCAGTGGCTTTACGATTTTTGGCGTGGTAAAACATACGTTATTACCCCAGAGATGGCCAAAATCCGCTCCAGCCTAAATCTCACCGGCGAGGGAGAGTTTTTATTTAATGCCAGCCAGCCAGAGTTAAATTCTAAGGATGATTTTAATGCCCGCTGCAGGAGAGAAAATGATGAAAAGGCAATCCTGGGCTGCTACACAGAAGACAACATCTACGTATACAATATTACGGAGCAGGAATTAGATGGCATAAGGGAGCTAACCTCGGCGCACGAGTTGCTACATGCTGTTTTTGCGCGTATGAGCGAATCCGAAAAATCCACTCTAAAACCATATTTAGATCAAGTTTATAAAGAGAACGAAGAAGATTTAAAAGAAGACCTATCAAACTACATAGAAGAAGAAAAGTTTGAAGAGCTATACGTGCGCGCCGGCACAGAGATCAAAAACCTTCCCTTGGTCCTAGAAAATCACTACTCTAAGTATTTTCAAAACCAAGACCAAGTTGTAGAGTTTTACGATAAATATATTGTTGTTTTTCGCGAGCTAGAAGCTGAGCTCCATCAACTAGAAGAAGAGATGAATGCTTTGGCGGAACAAATTGAATTAAACACCACAGATTACGATCGTCGCGTTAGCCAGTTAAATGCAGATATTATTAGTTTTAATAGCTGTGCTAATGTGGCTGGATGTTTTAAATCCGAAGCAGATTTTTATGCAAGAAGAAATGCCCTAGTGGGCGAGCAGTCGGCTCTAGAACAACTCTACAACGAAATCAATAGCTTAATCGACAGCTACAATGCCAAAGTTGAAGCGTACAACGCCGATATCCTAAGAAGCGAAAAACTAAACACCATCATTAACTCTAGCGACCGCCCAGAAGGATTAGAATAAATCGCTAGTGTTAGCAGAAAAAACACTTATGTAAACTAAGAAATTAGTTTTTGCTATAATAAAAAAATGAAACTAAAGGTGCGAAGAATTCTTGCGGCCATGCTAGCGCTAGTCGGCATTTTGATTTGGATTTTCACCAATCCAAATAGTTACGAGACCGAGTATCAAAAAACAGACGACAAAGATATTCAACCGTCTAGCAGCCAGGAAGCCGTTTTAACGGGACAAACAGAAGATTCGGGCCTGCAAGCTTCTAAACTACTGGAACTTCTAGATGTTAAAGGAAGGGCGCCAAAAGAAGGATACGAAAGAGATGAATTTTATCCGGGTTGGCCAACCGTAGATGGCTGTAATCTTCGCCAAATCATCATCAAACGGGAATTTGGTGATAGCGCAGCGCTAGACGGCTGTAACGTAATATCTGGCGAATATGACGAGCCATACACCGGCGAACACTTGGTCTTTACCAGCAAGGAACAAATCTCTAAAAAGATTCAAATAGATCACGTGGTTGCGCTTAGCGACGCCTGGCAAAAAGGTGCCAAGTATTTTGATTACGACACTAGAAACAAAATTGCTACCGACCCGCTTAACCTCTTAGCTGTCGATGCTTCAGCCAACAAGCAAAAATCAGATGGCGATGCGGCCACCTGGCTTCCTAAGAATAAAAAATTTAGATGTCAATACATCGCAAGGCAAATATCGGTTAAATATAAATATCAGCTTTGGGTTACCGAGGCCGAGAAAAACGCAATGTCTAGCATCCTAAAAGAATGTCCAAACGAAATGGCAGTCGGGGTATAAAAACCGCTTATTCATGTTATAATCATCATAAATAAGTGGAGGAATTATGAAAAAATACATTTGGACCGGTATTGTTGGCGGTTTAATATTGATTGTTGGGGCGTTTCTTTTGGGGCGCTATGCCTTTAGCGGCCAGTTGCCCGCTTTGCCCGCCCCAGAACTGGCCGAAGGCCAAAGGGGCGAACTTGGTATCGATAAAAACATCAACGAAAAAACCATAGATTCTTATCTTGGGCGCTCCGATTCGGTTTATCGCGATCTTAGAATGTTAAAAGACCCCGGCAATTACGAGGCAATCGGTGGCGACTCGTATCTCTCGGGGTTCGTAAATGGTTTTTCTGTAGTGCCTTTCCCGTATCTAGTTAACGTTACTGGCCTACCAAAAGAAGTCGGAAACACCTACACCGGAAAAACTCTCTTTTATCAAGGCCAAGATGGCTCATTCTCGCCAAATTACGAGGAATCCATGGCTATTTTAGAAGGTTTGTTTCCAAAGGATAAAGTTATTTTCTTGATGTGTGGCGGTGGCGGCTATTCAGGCATGATGAAAAAGATGTTGGTGGCTCTAGGCTGGGACGAATCCAAAATCTACGACGTAGGCGGCTACTGGTTCTATGATGGAGATAATAAAGTAGAGGTAAAACGCAAAGTAGGCGACAAAGCAGTTTATGATTTTTACAAAGTACCAATCCACGAGATTGATTTTTCTACCCTAACGGAGAAATAAAGTGAGCGCAGAAAAAAAGAAACAGGCAGGAGTACTAGGTCTAATCATTGCGCTCGTAATAGTGCTTATAAGTAGCTTATTATTTGTGGGTGCAGTTAGCGGGTGGTTTGATGATTCAAAGCTGTCGCTAGATCCAGAATACATCTGCCAGCAAGAATGTGACGGAGAGCTCCAAGACCTTACGGGCAAAGAATACGAAGATTTAATTAGCAAGAAAAAATCATTCATTGTCTTTATAGACCAAGGTGGCTGCACTACCGCTGATAGATTAAGAGAATACGTGTCAAGCTATGCCCGCGATCATAAAATCAAAGTTTACCGCATGATTTTTGAGGTAGAAAAAGAAACGTCGCTTCATAACTATGTAGAATATTACCCGTCAGTAGCGATGATTTCAAAAGGCAAAGTCGTAGGATTTTTAAGGGCAGATAGTGACGAGGATGCTCCAATCTACAACGATTACAACGAATTCCAAAACTGGATAAGGAGGTTTTTATGAATGTATTAGAGTATTCGAAAGGCGTAGAACGTCTAGTAGACCCAATGATGGTTGGAAAAACTCATTACATGCAAACCAAATTGGCTAAGTTGCCAGTATGCTTGCAAAAGAGAATCATTAAAAGTGCCACCAAAAAATCTGGAATGATGCCTTTTGTGGTGGAACCTTACTGCACCTTTTTGTTCTACGAGATACCAAAACCAGAAAAAGTCGAGAAATTTATGCCGGACGGATTTGAGCCAGCAAAATCAACAATTTTTGAAGGTGACAGAGAAAAATATTACGGCATCGTCTCTATGTTCAGGATTCATACCAGCGTGTTTTGGGGTGCAAGGGCCGAGTATTATCTAGTAGCTAAAAACACTAAAACCGGCCTTCTTTCTTGGGTAATGATGGACTACATTAGCGATACAATTAGCTACGACGAAGCCCACGGCCTTAAATCACCAGACTGTAAAGGCGCTGTTATGACCACTACCTGCGAGGGTGACTTTATTTGCGAAATGAAAAACAGCGATGGTAGTAAAAAAGTGGAATGTACGGCAAATCTAATGAAATCAAAGATGCGCCCACTCAATAAAAAACTCTGGATCGAAGGCAATACCTCAATTGCGTACGGCCGTCTTGCTGGCGAGCCAGACGGAGACTTGTTTTCGCTAACTTTCTTCCCAGAAGAAATGAAACAAGCCCTAGAAATACCATTAAAAAATGTTTCGCATTTTAGCGTAGCGAGCAGCCGTACGGGCAAATTTGGCGCAGTATTAGAACGCGTAGTTAGTTTCCCGTTCGCCCAGCATATGTTATCCGATGCTCCGGGAATTCATACCCACTATAATACCGAACAAGAGCTAAGAAACGCCGTAGAATCAGTAGATTTTAAGAAGATTAAAACCCTAGGGCGCTAACCTTAAAAACATGTGGAAAACTAGCTAAGAAAACTTAATAAAAACTTAAAAACAATGCTTGACAATGCGATTATGCTTTTATAAAATAAAAAGTGTTAAAAGGTTATACGTTTAACAAAAATAAGTCAATATTTTTCACAAAACATGGGAGGAAAAAAAATATGAGAAAATCATTAATCGTAACGGGAGCGATAGCTGCTACTTTGACCGCTATGCCTGTAAATGGTGTTTTTGCCGACGTGACAGATACCGTTCAAATTACAATTAATAGCTCATGTACGGTTGGCGGCTCAACTTCTACATCTGGTGCTGGCAAAAGCTTCACCAAAACTATGACTAACGGTAGTCTCCAGACGTGGGACGCAACTTCCTCAGCCGGAGGTAAAATAGTAGTATCTTGCAACGCCGCTAACGGTTGGAATGTAAAAGCCGTAGGTTCCGGAGCGGGCACACCTGTTACTTCGATGAAGCCAACTGGCTCTGGTACGCCAATTGCAACTGGTACTGCAACGTCTGGCGCTACATCTAACTGGGCATTCAAATTGGCTGGTACAAATGTTGTATCTGGCTACACTTCATTCAAGGCGGTTCCAGCTACAGCAACTAAGGTTGCTGGTGCAAGCGCTAGTACCTCCGAAGAAACAATTTACACGGGTTATCGCGTATGGATTAGCGCAACTCAGCAAGCCGACAGTTATCAGGGCAAGGTAACCTATACCGTTGCGGCTGGCAATAGTTAATTTTAAATACTACAAACTACAATACAGCTCCTAGCGGAGCTGTATTTTGTTGTGGAAAAGTTAATATTTTAATCGTGAAATAATAAAAAAACATATTGACATCGTGCTCGTGTTTAAATATAATAGAAATTGTTAAAGGTCATACACTCCATTAACATAAATAATAACTAATTTCCATTTAGAGAATGGGAGGAGAAAAAAATGAAAAAATTAGCAATTTTAGGTAGTACAGTTGCCGTAGCACTCACTGCAATGCCAGCACTCGGTGCGTTCGCAGACGTAACCGATACCGTTACTGTTACGATCAACGGTGCTTGTTCAGTCGGTGGCACAACTGCTACGACTGGTGCAGGTGTATCGCTATCCGAGACTATGACCAACGGTACTACAAAAGTTTGGGAAGCTGATGGCACGGCCGGCGGCAAATTAGTTGTTTCTTGTAATGATGCTTCAGGTTGGAACATTAAAGCTGTAGGTGCCTCGACTGGTACTTCAAGCACTTCGATGACCCCAACTGGCTCTGGTACGGCAATTGCAACTGGTACTGCAACATCCGGTGCTACATCTAACTGGGCATTTAAGGTAGCTGGCACTGGTGCTGTAGCTGCCTATACTTCCTTTGCCGCTGTCCCTGGCACTGCTACTAAGGTTGCTGGTGGTAGTACTACTGTTTCTGCTGCGCAGATTAACACTGGTTACCAAGTATATGTGAGCGCAACTCAACAAGCAGACACTTACACGGGTAAGGTAACCTACACCGTAGCAACTGGTGTTGGTAGCTAATTATATTTATTATAAAAAAAATACAGTCACACCGACTGTATTTTTTTTGTGGAAAACTTCAAACAAGAATTAGCAAAAAGTCATTGACAAACTATTAACTAGTGTGTTAACATGAAAATGTTAAAGGTTATACATTTAACATAAAAATACAAAATAAAAAAACACATAAAAAGTGTAGAAGGAGAAAAAATGAAAAAAATAGCAATTTTAGGTAGTACAGTTGCCGTAGCACTCACTGCAATGCCAGCACTCGGTGCGTTCGCAGACGTAACCGATACCGTTACTGTTACGATCAACGGTGCTTGTTCAGTCGGAGGCACAACTTCTACGACTGGTGCAGGTGTATCGCTATCCGAGACTATGACCAACGGTGCTACAAAAGTTTGGAATGCTGATGGCACGGCCGGCGGTAAATTAGTTGTTTCTTGTAACGATACCGCAGGTTGGAACATTAAAGCTGTAGGCGCCTCGACCGGTAGTGATAATACCGTGATGGTGCCAACCGCTTCTGGTACGCCAATCGCAACTGGCGCAGCAACTTCTGGCGCCGCATCTAACTGGGCATTTAAGGTAGCTGGCACTAACACGGTTGCCGCCTATCAAGAATTTAGCGCAGTTCCAGGCACCGCAACCAAGGTTGCCGGCAACAACGCGTCTGTTTCTGAGGGCGTCATCAATACTGGCTATCAAGTATATATAAGCGCAACCCAAGAAGCCGATACCTACACCGGTAAAGTTACATACACCGTAGCTCAAGGCGTTAACTAATCCAACACTAATACAGCCCCTAAATTGGGGCTGTATTTTTTTGTTTTATGTGATATTATTATTAGAGTTAAAGTGAGGTAGAGATGGAAGAAAAAGAAAGGAAACTATCAAAAAAAATAATAATCGCATACGCCATAATCGTGGCTGCAATAATGGGGTTAGTGGCATTAATAATTTATACCGTTACGAATAAAAAAGAAACCCATATCTACGAGACGCATGTAGGTAACAACTCATCGTCATTAGCGTGTACCACTCACGACAATGAAACCGCGTTTTTTAGTAGCGAAATAGCAACTAATGTTTCTCACCTTGTAAAACTTGTTTATAAAGACGGAGTAGTAAGCAAAATATCGTATGAATATGATGGTGAATACGATTCCGAGGAAGATGCTAGAAAAGACAATGGAGATATGCATGCTAAGTATAATATTTATTTAGGCGAACACAATATAAGTCACAATGTCTTGACCCCAGTTTTTCAACACGACGGCAATATTGCAAGAATTAGATTGTTTCTAGATAATTATAACAATATGAATGCAGTAATCGGAAAACTATTTTATATTGGGAGCGCAGTTGAAGATGCGGTCGGTAAAAATTCAATTGAGGAAACGAAAAAAATATACGAAAACAAAGGTTTTTCATGTATAATTAGTGACTAAGAGCAGGGTAAAATAAAAGGAGGTATATGCTGTTAAAAAAAATAAAGAAATTAGCAATTGTGATAGTGCTATTTTTGATGCCTGTTATTGTGGTAGCGAATGTATCTGCGGATGACTATGAAGGATTGGATTCAGTAATGACGATTTCTCCACCAAAACAGAAAGTTGTACTAATTCCTGGTGAGGATTATGAAGGCTCCATATCTGTTTCGTGTATGGGCGCCGCAGCTAATGACTTGAAGTATTCCGTAACTATTGGATCTTTTGGCCTTGGCAAAGATGAGAGCGGTAATGTAGACTATAACGATACGGATATCGATACAATTACTAGTTACAACCAAATCATGAATTGGATTGAACTAAAGAAAAAGGAAGGCACGGTGGCTCGCGGAGCGACAGACACCATACCTTTCGTAATACATGTGCCAGAAAATGCTCCAGCAGGTGGTCAGTATGCAACTATAATTGTGCAAGATGACACGGTACCGGAGGAATCAGCTAAAAATAGCGTTTCTATCGTGAGCAAGGTAAGGTTCGCATCCAGTATTTTTGCCGAAGTGGCTGGCGAGACCGAAGAAAAAGGGGAAATCAGGGAAAACAATGTACCATCTTTTCTGCTCAATAATCAATTGACGGCGACTTCGTGGGTAAAAAACAACGGGAACGTACACACTAACGCTAAGTATACTTTGCAAGTTTGGCCGCTATTCTCCGACGAAGAAGTTTGCACCAACGAGGAAGAGGCTGAAACTAGTATGATCATGCCGGAAACCGAGAGATTCCATGCTCAAAGTTGTGGTCTGCCCTCTATAGGTATCTATCGAGCAATCCAAAAAGTAACAATATTTGGGGAAACCTCGATGGTCGAACGAACTATCATCTTTTGTCCACTATCGATATTATTCGCAATGCTATTCGCAATTATTGTTCTAGTTGCTTGGATTGTCTATCGAGTAAGAGCTAATAAAAAGCGAGTTGCCGCTAGTAGCAATAAGTAAAAAAATACCGCCCCACCCGGGGCGATATTTTTTATGGTAATATTATATATAATATGGCATCAAGAAATCAAAACCATCAAAAAAATTTGTTTAACTACCTTGATTGGTTTTGTATCGTAATCGGTATCTTAACCTCGGTGGCTACAGTATTAATGGGTGGTGAAAAATCTCCACTATATATTATCGCTGACATAGTGGCGCTTCTTAGCGGTATTATTGGGACAATTTTAGCTATTAAGGGGCGCCGTAGTAATTTCATCTTTGCGGTTTTAAACGCCCTTACTTATAGTCTTGTGTCGTGGTGTAATCAATTCTATGGCAGTGCAATAATTAATCTTCTAGTCTATATGCCATTTTCTCTAATCGGGTTTTATAATTGGGGTAAGAATAGAAACAAGAATAAAGAAGTTATTGCTCGCACATTAACTATTAGGGAGCTAATAGTCTGTATTGCGCTCATCACTATTTCTAGCGTCGTCTTAAATAGTATATTAATAATGGCTAGCGGCTCATCTACTATCTTGGATAGTGTAGCCACGGTTCTAGTTTTCTTTGCGACATTTTTTGCAGCCTTTCGCTATAGGGAGCAATGGGTTGCTTGGTTTATAGCTGACGTCTTGCAGCTTTTTATGTGGACTACAACTAATGATCCGGCCATTTTGGTTTTAATGATATTTTTCCCGCTAAGCTCTATATATGGATTTATTAATTGGCGAAAACTAGTTAAAGTTCCCCAAAAATCAAAGAAAAAGTAAGAGTTGCTAAAACGTTATGTTCTTGCCTAGAGGCTAGAGATGCTTTATGGTAGAATTATAATATGAAAATTATAGAGAAACAGATTAAAAAGGCTGATTTAATCAAAGATTCGTCAAACTTTATTGATGAAAATGCCATTAAGGCGGTCGTTGACATTAAAAGAGAAATTATGGCAGTCGATTCTCCGATGCACTATGAATGTGAACAGCTTTTGCTTGAAAATGGCTCAAAGCAAGAAGACCTTTGGGGGATTAATCTATATCTAGATGAATGCGATATCGATAATTTGGTCGAATTTGATTCGATGATTAATATTCGCCCCGCTCAAAATAATCGCAGTCGTTTCGTAGAGGACCCTAAAACGCAGGAGAAGATAAAGGCAGTAGTGCAAAAATGGCTGATTTAAACTATATACACAGTAAAGAAACTCGCTTAGGCTGGAAAAATCACCCAATTACTTACCAGATGGGAAATATTGGAAGCGAAGTTTCGCGCTCTTTAAAGTGGATTGGCAAAAATCAATCCAGAGCAGATAAAGCAATCGACCGAGCGCTCGAATTATTTGACTTTACCATCGAGGCTAATATTGATAACCATGCAAGGTTGACCGAAATCATCAAGGCTCGGGATGAGTTTTGCAATTACTTTTTTGATAATAATTCTTACCATACGGATCCAATAAAGATGCAAAAGTATTATGATGGATTCGTTATGATGGAGAGGCTAAAAAGGTATAGACCTTAAAGTTCTGGTGGTAAAACTTATGTAATTTGATGACTTTTTTGTCCACTGCAAAATTTATTAAAAAAGTCCAAAAAAAGTATTGACACTGGGTATAAACTGCGATATAATGGGGAAAGTTTAAGCAAGTCGAGATTTTCGACCTCTACAAAAAGAAATGGAAAGCGAGGAATCTTTTGAGGCCGCTTCTGCGACTCAAAATCATTCTTAAGGACTCTCCAATTAACAATTTGGAAACGATAAAGATTTTAAAGACGGAAACTGCAATCGAATGCCGATTGCTAGTTAAGTCAGTGCATAAAAAGGTAATTAAGGGCACTGATAGTGGATGCCTTGACAATCAATACCGATGAAGGCCGTAGAAGTCTGCGATAAGCCTCGGGGATCTGACAGCGAGAAATGATCCGGGGATTGCCGAATGGGGAAACCTAACAT
>JAEEGL010576687.1_pt1 | contig 97531 bp, 54 predicted proteins | sample 9134231 | NCBI WGS metagenome assembly JAEEGL01 (sample SAMN16246548, study PRJNA631951) | gut metagenome | biome: gut microbiome; feature: rumen; material: fiber-attached | host: Bos | place: Iran: Karaj | collected 2018-10 | reverse complement strand
GTCCAGTGGATGTCCGTCGCCGAGGCTCCTGCCTAGACAGTCAGAGTGCCGCCGGCAGATCGGGAGGGCGTCGTGTCGGGGAAGAGGGTGGCGCTGGGTGGGAGGCCTACCACTTCAACTGTCGCATTCTCCACCAGACCGTTTTCAAAGACATACAGGCTACCATTACCTACCACTATCTCCGAAATCGACATTCCGCTTCCCTGAGGGGTGTTGCCGCTTCCCAAATAATATCCGCTATTGGCAAATGTCGCGTAGCCACCGGATTGGATATTTACCTTCCCTTGGAGGAAAGGCGTCCAGGCGATGTCCGTTGCCGAGGCTCCTGAATAGACAGTCAGAGTGCCGCCGGAGACCACCAGGGAACTCGCCACGCCGCCGCTGTAAATCATCACGGTTCCATTATGCATTGTAATGGAGGATGCCGTGCCGCCGTTCACATGCACGACGCCTGAAATCAAGTCGGTGCTTACCACGGTGCCGCCGCCACTGATGGTCAGGCCGCCGGCGCTTATGGTCACGTTCTGTACTTCACCGCCATTGTTGACGACCAGGGTGCCAAAATTGTTAAACACGCTGCCCACATTGCCGCCGACAAACATGCTGCCGTTACTCAGTGCCGCATTCGACACCACACCGCCGCTATTTACGGACGTGATGCCGTTGAAATTCACTATCGCACTCGACACCACGCCGCCGTTGTCAACGGTCATGACGGCGGAGGTATTTACCGTCGCTTTCGACACCACACCGCCGCTTTGAACGAGCAGAGTGTCTGTTCCGGGGCCAATAGCCATTGTAGCGCTTGATCTGCCGCTTGACACGACGTAATCCGACGCATAGCGAGTCAGGCCCTCGCCGCCGTGGTCCATGCCGTGGACGATGTGCTCCGTCTCATGGGCGATGACGGAGGTGACGAATTCGGCGGAGGAAGCGGCGTCCAGCAGGACGAACGCGTTGTCGTCGTGGATCTTGTTGCCGGAGTCGATGGTCTCCGCGATGCCGAGGAAGGAGCCGTAGGAGTCGAATGCGTCCGTGGTTCCGATGTAGATGGTGGAATAGGTGGCGGAGACGGGCAACTCCGCCGTGAAGACGATGTCGTCTCCGAACATCCTGTTCAAGTCCGCCACGATGAGGGAGATCACCGTTGTGTCGAAGCCGGAGGAACTTACGGTTATGTCCTCAATGGAGAGCCCCAGGGCCTCGTTGAAGTAGGAGGCCTCCGCTCCGTCGAAATCCAGATAGACCACCTGGGGGGCCGGATTCGAGACGGCCGTCATATTGTCATTATCTTCACGCAAGAGTTCAATGTCGCTAGACATGGCTTTTCCATTCTTTATATGAAATCAAATATATTATTAATACAATTAGAAGATAATATAATAGATTGAAGGAATTCTGCAATTGCAAAAACACAGGGGGAACGAGAGAGTGAATTAGGAATGAGGAATTAGGAATTAGGAATTTGTCGTGGGAAATTGTGGGAAATTAGGAATGAGAAATTAGAAATTAGGAATTTGTCGTGGGAAATTTGTCGTGGGAAATTTGTCGTGGGAAATTAGGAATGAGAAATTAGAAATTAGGAATTTGTCGTGGGAAATTTGTCGTGGGAAATTAGGAATTAGGAATTTGAAAAGTGAAGAGTGAAAAGTGAAAAGAGACACCTCTCGTCTCCCGTCTCTCGTCAAGAGAAAAGTGAGACACCTCCCGTCCCCCGTCTCCCGTCTCACGTCCCCCCATGTCTCACACCTCTCGTCTCTCGTCTCCCGTCTCCCGTCAAGAGAAAAGTGAGACACCTTTAACTGGCTTGCAATATTGGAGAGGGGCATTATTCTATTGTCATGGCAGGAAGGGCCGTCGGGATGGGCAATGAACTCATGAATTAGGACAACATATTGAAAATGAACAAGTTATTGATATTTCTATGCACCGCGGCGCTGCTCCATGCCGCAGAAATGGCGATTGAACTGAAGGACGACGGCGCGGACTACGGCTGCGGCGCCAAAACCATGATGTTCTACTATCCGACGGGCATTCCAGGCGGCGTGGGCTGCTTCGTGGGCCATGCGAATCCCCTGACACGCAACGACCGCGTGCTGATGCGCTTCGACATCGGCGGCTGCTATCTGCAGGAGCACCTTCCAGCAATACGGGCGGCCTGGCTGGAATTCAGCGTCTGCTCCTTAACCTACGCCGACGGACAGGAACTGATTGTGGAACATCTTGATTATGAACGAGATACGATAAAACCGGAGGATTTGGCCAGCGACGAGGCGACGAAAGTCGCGCAAGTGCCCATGGAGATCAAACGCTTTCGGATGGATGTCACGGCAATGGTCCGACGGGATTTGGCCGAACGGAGTCTCCATGCAGTCTTCCGCTTTTCATCGACATGCGGAAATGCCGGCAACACAACGGCTAAGCCCATTGGCTGCTCAATCCGCGTGCCCTGCGAAAAGGCCGGAGACAATCCTGTGCTGATTTTAGAATACTGAGGCAAGAAGCCGCCGCATAGGAATCGGCAAACGCGTCCCCTACAACCAAAAAAATCTATAACATACTGGGAAAGAATATCTTATGAAGAAACTCATCAACTTGGCCCTGCTGTTGTTCTGCACCCTGTCCCTTTCGGCGGCGGTCCTTTTCGAAGACGGACGGGCGGCGGCCAGCATCGTGGTGGCGGAGGAGGCGTCGGAGCCGGTGCGGCGGGCGGCCTCCGAACTGGCGCTATGGCTGGGCAAGGTCTCCGGACTGGAGTTCCAAATTGCCGCCAAACCCATAGATGGCCTCACGCCTATCTATTTGGGGGACAGCGAGTTCGCGCGGGAGCACGGCTTCGACCGCGAGGCCCTGAAGCCCGATGGCTATCTGCTGCGCTCCACAGGGGACTGGCTTCTCATCGCTGGGCGGGACTATCCCGGCGGGCCGCAGCCGGGTCTGCTTCATCCCCACCGCATCCAAGAGACGTGGAGCGAGGAACTTAGGCTCAGTTCCTTCGGCGAAATGGGCACGCTCAACGGCGTGGAGCGCTTTTTGGAGGAGTTCGCGGGCGTGCGTTGGTACATGACCGGCGAACTTGGCACGGTGGCGCCGCATCTGCCGCGGCTGGAAATCCCGTCGCTCGAAAAGACGAACGCCCCCGAATTCGACTACCGCTTCGCATGGCTCTGCAATTTTCCCGCCTCCGCGCAGGACGCGCTGTGGTACCGCCGCGTAGGCTTCGGTGCGCCGGCCTCCGTATGCATCACCCACAGTTACTTGATGATGCAGGATTTCAAGGACTCCCATCCGGAATATTTCGCCATCATCAACGGCAAAAGGGATTTCGACCGCGCCTCCAACATCATCGGCGGCGGCGGCTACTGCCTCACCAACGAAGGGCTTCAGGACGCATGGGTGGACTATATCTGCAAATACTTCCAGGAGAACCCCTTGCAGGTTCTCTTCCCCCTTTGCCCCAACGACGGCATGATGAAAATCTGCGAATGCCCCCGCTGTCAGGCGCTCCTTTCCCCCGAACTGGGCGACCGCGGCAAATTCTCCAATTATGTATGGACGTTCACCGACACGATCGCGCGGCGCGTCGCCGAACGCTGCCCCGGCAAGATGGTCGGCTGCTTCGCCTACGAGCACTATCGGGAGCCGCCCACTTCGCCCGCGAAACTGTCACCGAACGTGGCGGTGATGTTCTGCTACACACGGCAGTCGCTGGCATCACCGGAGCACAAGGAGCGGATTCTCTCGAACATCGAACAATGGAGCAGCCGCACCGCCAACATCTACCTGTGGACCTATCCCATCTTCGACTACTGGAAGCCATGGCGCGGCATGCCGCGTTTCTATCCGCATCTGCTCAAGGAGAACTTCGAATTTCTGCACAAACTTGGCAACGTGCGCGGCGAGTTTCTTGAATCCGAATCCAGCCCAGGTGGAGACGACATCCCCAACGACCGCATCGGCTTCCCCGGCCTCTCTCATCTGACCGCCTACGTCACCGTGAAGCTCCTCTGGGACTCCCAACTTGACGTAGATATACTTCTACAGGAGTACTATCGACTCTTCTACGGCCCCGCCGCCGAACCCATGCGGCGCTTTTGGGAAAAGGCGGAGGACATTTTCATGACGCGCAGCGGGGACCATCCCATCAATGTCTTCAAACCCGCCGATTTGAAGGAATTCTTCGCCTTTTTGGACGAGGCCGCTTCGCTGGTCGGGGCGGATTCTCTGGAAGCACGCCGCATCTCCCTCATACGCAACGAGATGGAACCTTACACGAAGGCACTGATGAATCTTGCCGACGCCAAACGGCCGCTGGTCGCCGCAAAGGCGCCAGTGCGGCTGACGCGGGATCTGGCCAACAGCCCATGGCAAAACGCAAACCGCTACAAACTCGTCGCGAAGGACGGCTCAAAGGTCGAATTCAACACCATTCTTCTAGCCGCCGCCGACGACGAGGCCCTCGGCTTCACGCTCATCTGCTTCGAAGACGCCATGGACAAGCTCACTGTGAACGCCAAAACCAGCGCCGACTGCGTGTGGGAGGACGATTCCGTGGAGTTCTTCTTCGAAGGGCTCGACGGCACTTTGGGGCGGCATTTCATCGTGACCGCCGCCGGCGTCCTTTGGGATTCCGCATGGGAGAGCCGCACGGCCCCCGAGGAGGAGGCATGGAGCTCCCATGCCCAATGCGACGCATGGCGGCTGGATGGCCGCTGGATTGCGCAGATCAGAATCCCGTGGAGCGATTTAGGCGTCTCCGGCGATCCCAACGGCCGATTGGTGGCGAATGTCTACCGCAACCGCGTGGCGGGTGGCCGCCAAACCCACGCCGCCTTCAATCCCACCATGACCGACCAGCACCGCCGAACCGATTTCTTCGGGGCGCTGGAAGTCAAATAGTGAAATAGAAATTAGGAATTAGAAATTAGGAATTTGTCGTGGGAAATTTGGAATTTGTAACGTGAAGAATGAAAAGTGAAAAGAGAAAAGTGAGACACCTCCCGTCTCCAGTCTCCCGTCTCTCGTCCCATGACAAATGAAAAGTGAGACACCTCCCGTCTCTCGTCTCTCGTCTCTCGTCAAGCGAAAAGTGAGACACCTCTCGTCTCTCGTCTCCAGTCAAGAGAAAAGTGAAAAGTGGGACGGGAGACGGGAGACGAGAGACGGGGACGGGAGGGAAAGGGGGAACGGGAGACGCGAGACGGGTTAGTGAAAAGTGAAAACGCGGGGCGCGGAGCAAGCCGCGCCGCCGCGATCATTGTCTCATGGGAGTCATCCGGCCAGCATCCCATGTTTTTTGGCATAGCGGGTCTCTGAGTCGGCGGACTCGTAGAACGCGGCGGACGACCGCAGAAGATCGCTCTGACGCCATGCGGAGGCGCCGTTGTCGCCATTGTCAAAGGCAAGGGAGACGCTCTCCAGACCGAAGGCGGAGGAGGCGGAGGCCGCCGCGCCGTCCGAATAGTCCAGAGCCATTCCGTCGTAGAGGGCGTCATTGCCGTCGGCAAAGGCCAGATCGGCGGCGAGAGACCGCACGGGCACCACAGAGGTCAACAGCTTCTGCAAGTCGTTGTCCCCCACATGGTTAGATGACGATCCGATGTTGGTGACCTCGTAGGTGGCGATTTCGGAGACGTTGCCCGCCGCGTCGATGCCGCGGAAGGCGACCGTGCCGTTGGCCTTGAGCGTCACGCCGCCGCCGTAGGACTTCCAGGCGCCGCCGTTCAGGGAGTACTGCCTCTTGGCCGTGCCGTTGCCGAAGGTGGCCTTCACCGTCACGCTCTTCGTGGTGGGCGCGGTGATGTTGGCCGACACCACAGGCGTGTCCGGCGCGGTCTTGTCGATGTTGCTGATGGTGTAACGTGCGATGGCCGAGATGTTTCCGGCTGCGTCCGCGCCACGGAAGTAGATCGTGCCGTTCTCCGACAGCGACACGCCGCCGCCGTAGGTGCTCCATGTCGCGCCGTCCATAGAGTACTGGCGGACGGTGGAGTCGCTGCTGAATTTGGCGGTGACGGTGACGTCCGCGTTGGTTGGCTTGGTGGTAGACGCCTTCGCCGTGGGGGTCGTCGGCGCCACGGTGTCGATGTTGGACACCTTGTAGGTGACGACCTTGGACGCGTTGCCCGCCGCGTCGACGGCGCGGAAACAGACCGCGCCGTTGGCGGTGCGCACGACGTCCGAGTCAAGCTCCGTCCACTTCTTGTTGTTGAGGGAGACCTGCAGCGTGACCGGCTCGCCCTCCGCCGCCGTTGCGCTGAGCGTGACGGCGCCGTTGGTGGGCGTCGTCACGTCCGCCGTGACCGTCGGCTTGCCGGGGGCCACGCGGTCGATGTTGGAGACCGTGTAACTGGTGACGGCGGAGGCGTTTCCGCTGGCGTTGAGGCTGCGGAAGTACAGCGTGCCGTTGGAGGTGACGGTGACGGGCTTCGTGTAGCTCCTCCAGGTTTTGCCGTCCGTGGAGTACTGCCTCTTGACGGCGTCTGACTGGAAGAAAGCGGTGACGGTGACCTTGCCGTTGGTGGGCTCGGTCACGTCGGCCACGGGCTCGTCCACCGCCGCGACAATGTTGGAGACCGTGTAACTCGTTGTCTCCGAGACATTTCCCGCCGCGTCGATGCCGCGGAAATAGACCGTGCCATTTTCCGTGAACACGACAGGCTCCGTGTAGGCGCTCCACGTCCGGCCGTCCAATGAATACTGCCTTTGGGCGGAGTCGTCGCTGAAGGTGGCCGTGACGGTGACCGCGCCCTCCGTGGTGGCGGTGATGTCCGCGACGGCGGTGGGCTTGACCGGCGGCACTGTGTCAATGTTCGTGACCGCATAGGTCGTGGTTTCGGAGACATTGCCCGCCGCGTCGATGCCGCGGAAAACGATTGTCCCATTCGTATAGAAATCGAAACGGTCTGACATGGTGTCGTTCCATGTGTTTCCCCCGTTTATCGAGAACTGCTTGACCACCGTGTCGTCGCTGAAGGTGGCGGTGACGGTGACCTTGTCGTTGGTGGGCTCGGTCACATCCGCGACGGCGGTCGGCTTGGCCGGCGGCACCTTGTCAATGTTGCTGACGGTGTAACTGACTATATCCGAGAAGTTTCCAGCCGCGTCCATACCGCAGAAATAGACCGTGCCGTTGTCGGTCATGACGACGCCGTTGGTGTAGTCGTTCCACGTCTGTTCATCCAGCGAGAATTGCTTCTGGACGGAATCGTCGCTGAAGGTGGCGAAGACCGTCACGCTCTGGTTCGTCGGTGTCGTCGTGCTGGCGCTCGCGACCGGCGGCTCTGGCGGCGTGGTGTCGCTTTGCGCGACGGTGAAGAGCAACTGGTCAAACATGACGTCCAGCGAATAGGGAGCACTGGTGTCGCCGACAGTGACCGTGCCAAGTTGGCTGCCATCCTCGCCAAGCACGGAGATGCTGCCGTTGAAACTGGTGGCTCCGCTCGCCAGCGCGTAGGTGCCAACCGCCTGCGTGGCGGAAACCGTGACCGTCAGATACGCCTCGCCCTCACACATCGGCATGACGTTGAGCATCGGGCCGCCATCGGGTGCCATGCTCCTCACATCGAAGTTCAGCGTGCCGTGTTCGGGCAGTAGGACCGCCGATTCAACGGTCACAGAGCCCCCCTTGATGTCCACCAAAGAGAAGCAGAAGATGCTGCCAACGTGCAAATCAGATTCCACATGAAGAGTCCCATCATTACCATAGAAGGCACCGTTGCAGCCGGTGCCAACGGTGCCGCCCACAATCCATACATCGTTGCTCTGATTGGCAGGCAGGTTGACATTGTTCGTCCAGGCGGTTCCGCCCATGATGTAGAGAGCGCCGGTGGGCCCGACATTCTCCGCCGCCTGACTAAAATCATTGAACGCATTTTTGTTCCAGACCATAGCCATGTCGCCGAAGAACTTGCCCTTAACGTCATCATTTGTCCAGTCGGCGTTCGCAAAGGTGTCCGTGACCAGGTCTGAAGTGATGAGAAGCGTGTTTCCATCATCCATGAACTGATGGCTGAACCCGCCGTCCACCGTGACGACGTTGGAACTGACGTCCTCAAAGCCCCCCTCGCAGTAGAGGACTTTCTTGGTGAAGTTCATGAAATTGCTGGCGTCGATATGGATAGTGATTCCATCAGGCAAATCGCTGGTGCAGGTGACGCAGAAATTCGCGTCCAGCGTGATGGTGTTGAATATGCCAAAGGAATCCACGCTATCTTGGCTCATGAACACGATTTCGCAGTCGCCGGTGAAGTCACGGTATGCCTCGACGGCTTCGTCACCAGAGGAGAAGGCATCGAGACCGATGGTGGCGGTCCCCCCCTGCAAGGCAACCACCGAGCCATTGCTCCGGTTGGCCCAGGCACGGTTCACATAGACCGTCAACATATTGTTATTGGACATGTCCATGGTGCTGACGGTGTTTCCGTTGATAATGATATCAATATTGTCATCAATGTTGACGTCATTGTTGATGTCATTGTAAGGGGGGATGGATTGGGTGCCCCCCGTCACGTCGACCCCTGTGAGGCCTCCCCGAGTGGCCAAAACTTTGTTCACAAAGACCGTTTTCGGCTCGTCGATGACCAATGGCGTTTTTGTCAAATCCGCGTCAAAACTATCCTTCATGGCCCATACTCCGATAAGATTATTCCGCACCAATAAACAATCTATCATTCAACAAATAACATAGTGATTGACAACCATTCTTCAAGTCAGACTAATGAATAAATATGCGGAGACGGGAAAGGGGAAAGTGAATTAGGAATGAGGAATTAGGAATTAGGAATTTGTCGTGGGAAATTAGGAATGAGGAATTAGAAATTAGGAATTTATCGTGGGAAATTAGGAATGAGGAATTTGTAACGTGAGTGAAGAGTGAAAAGAGAAAAGAGAGACACCTCTCGTCTCCCGTCTCTCGTCCCATGAAAAGTGAGACACCTCCCGTCTCCCGTCTCTCGTCTCCTGTCTCCCTCATGTCTCACACCTCCCGTCTCATGTCTCGCGTCTAGCGTCAAGTGAAAAGTTAAAAGTGAAAAGTGAAAAGTGGGACGAGGGACGAGAGACGGGAGACGAGAGACAGGTTAGTGAAAAGCACTAGTGTCCGGTTAAATTGAGAATGTGTTGTTTGTATTATGCTGAAAATCAATATGTTTATGATGCTATTCAAAACGCGACGATTTGAAATTGTTGTCTCCAAAAGACATGCTTTCACTGAATAAACAGATTGAATTAAAGACAAGATTTGAACCAAAACATGGATTGGAATCTATTTTCATTGGCTCTTTTTTCATAAAAAGGCTTTCATGCTCAACTTAACCGGACACTAGTGAGTGAAAAGTGAAAAGTGAAAAGAAGAAAGGAACTATTCAGAACCTTGATGGTTTGTTTAAGGAATCCATTGTCATGGCTGTAATTATGGCCATGAATATTTGCTATAAGTAACGTTTTATCATTAATTTACACATCTCACGTCTCGCGTCTCACGTCTCACGTCCCACGACAAGAGAAAAGTGAGACACCTCTCGTCTCTCGTCTCCCGTCTCACGTCCCATGACAAATGAAAAGTGAGACACCTCTCGTCTCTCGTCTCCCGTCTCTCGTCTCCCCCATGTCTCACACCTCTCGTCTCATGTCTCGCGTCTAGCGTCTCTCGTCAAGTGAAAAGTGAAAGGCAAGAAAGATCAACAAGCGGAACGGATTGAGAAGCGGTCAAAGGCGAATATATTATATATATGGTATATAGAGTAAACAGGGCATGGCCCATCGACAGAGAAGTCTTTCATGAACCCCATACAGGCCATAGAGAACCGTCCGGCCCGTCTCATGGCGGACCCGTGGCTGACGCCGCCCCAGCGGGCGGCGCTCCAAGCGCGGTCAAATCGCGTTAAGTCCTTGTGCCGCAAATGGTTAGGACGACGTTCCCTGCATGCCTTCGCAAACTGGCACCGCCACTATGGCCTTCATGAGGAGAGAGGAGAATGGCGCTTTCGCGAATGGCTGCCCCATGCCACGGCCCTGACGCTCTTCGGCTCCTTCTGCCAATGGCGTCTGGAGGCGGGAATCCCCTGCACACGGAAAGACGACGGCGAATGGGAGGCACGGTTTCCCGCCAGCACGCTGCGGCATGGCGACGAATACCGCATGCACGTGGAATGGCCCGGAGGCGCGGGAGAGCGGATTCCCTCCTGCGCGGACTTCGTGGTGCGGGACACACGGGAGCTCAGCCGCTCCGACGTGATGTTCAACGCCAAAGTCTGGAAGCCAGAGCGTCCCTATGCATGGAAGCACGACGCCCACGCCCCCCGCGTCGGCACGCCGCCGCTGATCTACGAGGCCCATGTGGGCATGGCGACGGAACGCTTTGGCATCGGGAGCTTTACGGAGTTCCGCAAGACCGTTCTGCCTGACATCGCCGCCGGCGGCTACCGCTATGTCCAGCTGATGGCCATCCTGCAGCACGCCTACTATGGCTCCTTCGGCTACCATGCGACCAATTTCTTCTCCGTCTGCGACCTCTTCGGCACACCGGATGACTTCCGCGCCATGGTGGACGAGGCCCATCGGCTGGGACTGGGCGTCATCATCGATTTGGTCCATTCCCACGCCGCCGCCAACGCCGTGGAGGGACTGGCCTGCCTGGACGGCACGAACTCCCTCTTCTTCCATGAGGGCGACCGAGGACGGCATCCCGTCTGGAACTCCTGCTGCTTCGACTACGGCAACCGCCAAACCTGCCGCTTCCTCCTCTCCAACTGCAGATACTGGCTGGAGGAATACCATGTGGACGGTTTCCGCTTCGACGGGGTGACCAGCATGCTCTACAAGGACCATGGCCTGCGCGCCTTCTCCGGCTACGATGACTACTTTTCGGACAACGTGGACGAGGACGCGTGGAGCTACCTCTGCCTCGCCAACGCCCTCTGCCACGACCGCCGCTATGGCGGCCGCCCGCTGACCCTCGCGGAGGATGTAAGCGGCATGCCCGGCCTGGCCTCCCCTGCGGCGGATGGGGGCGCGGGCTTCGACTATCGGCTGGCCATGGGCGTCACGGACTTCTGGTTCCGGCTGACCGACCTTCCCGACGAAGACTGGCCCCTGGACACGTTGTGGCATGAGCTGAACAACCGACGGGCCGACGAGAAGACCCTCAGCTATGTGGAATGCCATGACCAGTCCCTCGTGGGCGGCAAGTCCTTCATCTTCCAGATGGCGGGCAAGGCCATGTATGACGGCATGGCCCTAAACGCGGAGAATCTGGCGGCAGAGCGGGCCTGCGCCCTCCACAAGATGGCACGTCTGGCCACGGCGGCCACCGCCGGCTTCGGCTACCTGAATTTCATGGGCAACGAATTCGGCCACCCCGAATGGGTGGATTTCCCCCGCGAAGGCAACGGATGGTCCTTCCAGATGGCACGGCGGCAGTGGAGCCTGGCCAAAGACAAATCCTTGCGCTACAAAGGGTTATTGGCATTTGACCATGCTATGATGGCCCTGCTCGGGATCAACGGATTCTATGACCGCCGCCCCCAGCTGATCCGGCTGGACAACGCCGCCAAGATTTTGGTCTTCGAGAGGGCCGGCTATTGGTTCCTCTTCAACTTCCATCCCACCACTTCCCGCAAAGACTACGTAATTCCTTGTTTATCAGGAAGTTATAAACTTATATTGGACAGCGACGCCCCCGCCTTCGGCGGTCAGGGCCGCGTGAAGGCAGGACAGGTTTTCATCCCCAGCGCCCAAACGCTGTCCGTCTACCTCCCCTGTCGGGTTTGTCTGGTTCTCAAACGGGAGGCCGCCGAAACGACGAATTCGCGACGGCCTGCCGACAACGATCATCAGAAAGGATAACACAACGTGTCACAGGATTCCATGCAATATTTCAGCACGCGCGGCGGCATTGAGCCCGTCGGCTTTCTCGATGCGGTGATGATGGGACTGGCCGACGACGGCGGCCTCCTGTTGCCGGAGCGCTTTCCCAACGCCGCCGACAAGCTGTCCGCCTGGCGGACGCTGAGCTATCCCCAGCTGGCGGTGGAGGTCCTGCGGGGCTTTGTGGGGAACGCCATGCCGACTGATGACCTAACTCGCCTTGTGGAGCGCAGTTACGCCACCTTCGACACAGCGGAGGTCGTGCCTGTGCATCCCTGCGGCCCCTTGTTCATCGCGGAGCTGTTCCACGGCCCCACCCTCGCGTTCAAAGACATTGCGCTACAGTTCCTTGGCAATCTCTTTGAGTACGTGCTCGAGAAGCGGGGCGGCCGACTGAACATCCTCGGCGCCACCAGCGGCGACACAGGCAGCGCCGCCATCCACGGCGTGCGCGGCAAAAAGGGCATCCACATCTTCATCATGTTCCCCGACGGCCGCGTCAGCCCCCTGCAGGAGCGGCAGATGACCACCGTGCCGGACGCAAACGTCCACTGCATCGCCGTCCAGGGCACCTTTGACGACGGACAGCGGGTTCTGAAGGAGGTGTTCAACGACCTGCCCTTCAAGCGGCAATATGCGTTGGGGGCGGTCAACTCCGTGAATTGGGCACGGGTGCTGGCCCAAGTCGTCTACTACTTCTGGGCTGCCTTCCGTGCGCAGGACGCCACAGGGGCGGAGGCCGTGCAGGTCGCCGTCCCCACAGGCAATTTCGGCGACATCTTCGCAGGCTACGTGGCCGCCAAGATGGGCGCCCCCATCCAGCGGCTGATTCTTGCCACCAACGAAAACGACATTCTCTCCCGTTTCTTCAACAGCGGCGTTTACAGCCTGGGCACCGTTTGCCCCACCTTGAGTCCGAGCATGGACATTCAAGTGGCCAGCAACTTCGAACGCTATCTGTACTACCGCGTCGGCCAGGACAGTGCGCGGCTCCGCCAGCTGATGGCCACTTTCGCCGCCGAAAAGCGGATCGAGGTGCCGGAGCCGTCGGACGGACTGATTGCCGCCGGCAGAGGCGACACCGCCATGACGCTGGCCACCATCCGCAAGGTCTATGAGACGGAGGGCATCCTTCTGGATCCCCACACGGCCGTGGGCGTCGCCGTGGCGGAGTCCTTCGTCGCCGACGTGCCGACGGTATGCCTCGCCACCGCCCATCCCGCCAAATTCGCCGCCGCCATCACCCAGGCCGTGGGCAAGGACATCGCCCGCCATCCCACGTTGGAGGCGCTGAAGCAGCTGCCGGTCCGCAAAGTGCTGAAAAAGCCGGAACGTGCTGTCATTCAGGAATATATGATGGAAACTCTGAAGCAAAATTAAAACAATCGTCAAGAACCTCTTTCAACGACTTCTGGCTGTGAAACTAGAAAAATCTGATTCGATGGCTAGATTATGAAAGAATCAATGCGTTGGAAGAGTCGCAAATCATCACGTTGGAATTGGCATGAGAAGCAAAAAGATCGTCATTCAATTGAAAGCAAGGGTGTACAATGGTCATTGCGCGCCACTGCTCTACTTTATCATGCTGGCCGTTTTTATGTGTCCGCGCTCCATTGCTTCCGTTGACAATGAGAGCAAGCCGGTCCGTGTCGGCTACTATGAAAACGAGGTGTTCCAGGAGGGGGCGCAACCTGGCGCCATCAAAACCGGATACGCCTATGAGTATTATCAGAAACTCTCGGAGTACACAGGTTGGCGATACGAATATGTCTATGGCGATTTCAGCGCCCTGTATCAGATGCTCTTGGACGGCAAGATTGATTTTCTCGCCGGCCTGGCATGGAAAGAGGGACGCAAATCGCTCATCGGCTATCCTGATTCGCCCATGGGCAATGAAACCTATAGCCTGATAAAGCACGATGCCGACGAAACAATCACAGTGAATCCGGCGACTCTGAACGGCAAACGGATCGGCGTCCTTGCAAGCGCAATGGAAGATTCCCTGCAAGAGTTTCTGAGGAAACACGACGTGCAGGCGAAGATCGTCGTCTTTCATGATTACGAACCGCTCTTCACGGCCTTTGACAATCAACAAATCGATGTCCTCGCGGCAGAAGGAGACGGCGCATACAAAAGGTCAAACACAGAGCTGCTGTGCTCTTTCGGAGCATCCAACTATTATCTGTGCGTCAGCAGATCAAGGCCCGATCTGCTGGTCAAGCTCAACGCCGCTCAGACAGAGCTTTCGGTGAATGAACCGAATTACATCACTTTCCTTCGCAGCAAATACTACCCCGTGAGCATCTCAAGCCGTGCCTTTTCCCCGGCGGAAAAGAAATGGCTTTCAGAACACAAGACGCTCTGTGTCGGCTATTTGAACAATTATCTACCCTACTGTGACACCGATGCATCCGGAAACGTGACGGGTCTGGTCAAAGACTTCATTCCACGCATGTTGGAGAAGCTTGACATCAAAGATGTTGTGGTCTCCTTCATGAGCTTTGACAAGTATGATGACATGATCAGCGGGCTTGGAACTGGCACGATCGACGTGGTCTTCCCTGTCGGAGGTGCTCTGTACTATGCTGAAGAGAGCGGCATTTTCCGCTCCAGCGCAGTGGTTTCCGCCGCCACGGAACTAGTCTATAAAGGCGACTACAGTGAAAACACCACTCGTCATTTCGCGGTGAATGAAAACAACCGCATGCAATTCTTCTTTGTCAAGACCCATTATCCCGAAGCCAAAATCACGTTTTATCCATCCATTGACGCCTGTCTGAGCGCTGTCAGCAGCGGTCAAGTCGATTGCACGACACTTAACGGCCTCAGAGCCAACGACATCCTGCGCAACAGCCGATACAGTGGGCTTTCTCTCCGCCAGACAACGCATGACGACGACCGAAGCTTTGGCGTGCAGCTCGGCAACGAAGGTCTTTTGAAGCTGGTCAACCGAGGGATCAATGTGCTCGGAGCGGATTATGCGCAAAGCCTGGCGTTCCGTTACACGGACCAGCTGTATTCCTATTCGTTTACCGATATGCTTCGAGACAATATGGCCGTCTTCGGAGGCATCATCCTCGCGGTCGCCGCAGTGATTATCCTGTTCCTTGTCCGCGACACAAGACGTTCAAAACGCGAGATTCAGAACAAGGAAACCGCTCGAAAGGAACTGGAGAAGGCAAATGCGGAACTGGCGGAAAGCCAGCGGGCAAAGCAGCAGGAGCTGGAAGACCGGCTTGCCCTTCAGGAAGAGCTGCTGGAGCAACAAAAGCGTCGAGCGCAACAGGATAGGATGATCACGGCGCTGGCGTCGGACTATCGCTGCGTCTACCATGTGGACTTGGACAACAATGACGCCGTTTGCTATCGAGCCGACCCGAACGACCATGATCAGACGCCAGAAGGCGTCCACTTCCCCTACTACGAGCGCTTTGCCTGGTATGGAAATCACTATGTTGCAGAGAGTTACAGAGAAGACTTCCTGAAGTTCATCGAGCCCGACCATGTGCGGAAGATGCTGGCAAATGAGCTGATCATCTGCTACCGCTATCTGGCACAGCGTGGCGGCAGGGAGTATTATGAAATGATTCGGATGGCAGACGTATGGCATGCCGAAAACCGTGACGATCATGTTGTGCATGCGGTTGGCCTTGGCCTGACAATCATTGATACCGAAATGCGTGATGCAATGGCCAAAAATCAGGCGCTTGGAGAGGCGTTGGCGGCGGCGGAAGAGGCCAACAAGGCAAAGACGGCCTTCCTGTCCAGCATGAGCCATGAGATCCGCACGCCCATGAACGCGATCATCGGGCTGGACAGCATGGCGCTTCGGAATCCATCGCTTCCACCTGAGACACGGGAATACTTGGTGAAAATCGGAGGAAGCGCACAGCATCTGTTGGGCCTGATCAACGACATTCTGGACATGAGCCGAATCGAGTCCGGCCGATTTGTGCTCCGAAAAGAAGAGTTTTCCTTCAGTGAAATGCTTGAACAGCTCAATACCATGGTGATGGCCCAATGCAAGGAAAAAGGACTCCATTATGAGTGCAGAGTCAATGGCGGCGTCAGTGACTACTATATCGGTGATGACATGAAGCTCAAGCAAGTGCTCATCAACATTCTTTCCAATGCAATCAAGTTTACAGATGCACCAGGCAGCATCACCCTGACGGTGGAACGCACCGCTGTATTCGGCGATCATTCCACTGTGAAGTTCAGCGTAAAGGACACTGGCATCGGGATGGATGCCGCATTCATTCCCAAGGTCTTTGACGCATTCACGCAGGAGGACAGCGGCAGGAGCAGCAGGTACGGCAGTGCCGGTCTCGGCATGGCCATCACGAAAAACATCGTCGAACTGATGAATGGCACGATCTCCGTCGAATCTGAAAAGGGCGTGGGGACAGAGTTCACCGTTGTCATCACGCTGACCAACAGCCAACATCAGGGACAAGTGACGAACTATGTCACCCCGAAGGACATGCGCATCCTAGTGGTGGATGATGAGGAAATCGCGGCGGAACACGCGCGCATCGTGCTGGACGAGGTCGGCATCAAGGCCGACACCTGCAACGATGGGCAGACCGCCTTGCAGATGCTGGAGGTGCAACATGCCAAGCACGAGCCTTACAATCTCGTGCTGCTCGATTGGAAAATGCCCGAGATGGATGGCATTGCCGTGGCCAAGGAGATTCGGCAGCGGTATGACAAGGAAACGACGGTGATCATCCTGACGTCCTTCAACTGGGACGATATCATGGATGAGGCGCTCCATATCGGCGTCGACAGCTTTTTGGCGAAACCCCTGTTTGCCTCCAACGTGATCAGCGAATTCGAACGCATCGCGCGAAAGAACAACATGAGTCTCTACAAAGAGAAAAAGCGGGCTGAACTGAAAGGCAGGCATATCCTCATGGCGGAGGATAACGAGATCAACGCGGAGATTATGAAAGAGATCATTCAGATGCGCGAGGCGTATATTGACCACGCACAAAACGGCAAGATCGTTCTTGAGATGTTTGAGAAGAGCCCGGTCGGTTATTATGACGCCATCCTGATGGACGTTCGCATGCCAGAAATGGACGGTCTGGAGGCAACGGCCGCAATTCGGGCGCTGGACAAGCCTGATGCAAAAACCATCCCCATCATTGCCATGACCGCCAATGCCTTTGACGAAGATGTGCAGCGTTCATTGCAGGTGGGCATGAACGCACATCTGTCCAAACCCGTGGTGTCCGAACGTCTTTACCAGACCTTGGAAGAGCTGATTTGGGAGAAGGACGCATCCTGATGCGGAGGGCCGCAAAATAATGGCACTTAATTATTTACGTGCTGTTGGGTTGCGGCATGCTTGCCCAAAAGGAAGAAGAGGCGGGGGTTGACGATGACCACGCGGCCGTTTGTCAGCTCCGTCAGTCGGCGGCCGGTCTCCTCATGCCAGCTGGGGGACTTCAAAATGCTGCGGACAATCATGAACTTCGCCCCCTTCTCCGGCTGAAAATCCTTCGCCAATTCGTTGGCGGCGGCCTCCGGCTCCCCATAGATGTCCTTGTACATGCGCACATAGGGGACACCATCCTGCGTGCGGACCTCCCCCGCGAACTGGTTGTCCATATACACAAAGCCCTCGCGGGAGAATTTCGCATACTCCTCCGCCACACGGCGGATTCTGGGGTTGGCCCCCGGATCGATGATGAAGCCCGTGATGCCGATGTCAAACTGCTCAAAGGCTTTACGGCACAGCGCCGACCACGCGCCCCAGCCATCTGGAATCTCAGGATCCATGCGCGGCGCGGAAAGTTGGGTGGGCGCCAAATAGCCATAACCGTTGTCCCCCGCCATGAAATAGTCCGTCGGGGCGGCTTTGGTGCGCACATAATGGACAGCGTGAGGCGCGCGGATGGCCAATGACGGATCAAAGGCCCAGGAGCACATGGTCTTGCCATGCATGGGGTCGCGCCACCAGCGGGGCGCAAACAGATTCAGCCATGCAGCGGAATCGTAGTCGCCCATATACCATGTCATGTAGATGTGGTCGGTCACCTTGCCCTCCGCATCGAGATAACCCGCCTCAACCAACTCCTTTTCCGTGGGCGCGGGAGCTGGCTGCAAGTACTTGTCCTGCAAAGGGAAGAAGCGATAGAAGGAGGCGTTTGCCATGCCGGACATGTCCAATGCGTCGGCGTCCTTCATGCCGTTGAAGGAGGAGATGAGGCGGCAGTACTCCCACTCCGTCGCCACGGGGTGACGGCGTCCGTCCGGAGAATTGTGCCGATGGAGACGGTCGGCGTATTTCCATGCCCATGGAGGGAAGCCGCCAATGACGAAAGTCTTGCCGTTGGCGCGGCGATGCTGCCGTTTCAGCAGCATCAGCAAGGTTTCGCGGTCGATGCCCCGCGGCTGTTTTGGGTCATCAAAGACGATTTCATCCCCCCAGACCCCTAAATCAAAGAAGAAGGCGCCATTGGCGATGTAGAAATCGTGATTCGACAAGGTGGAGTTGGAGAAGCGGCCGCCGGCGCCCGGGTCTGTAAGATAGTACATGTCAATGTAATACGCCATGAAATCGGGGCTGCATTTATCGGTGTCCAGATACTGTTCCATGGCCCAGCGGATGGCGTCGTTCTTTGGGGAGCCGGTGGAGCCGCCTTTGGGAATCATCCGTTCAGCCGTCAGCCGGAACTCATCCTGAGGGCAGTCAGGAAGCGCCATCACCTTGCGGTACAGGCTGTTATCCTGTTCATCCCGCCGCAGGGCCAGACGGCTTTCCACGCCCGCGATGGTGGAGGCCACATTGCTGCTGGCGTAGGGGGTGTCCGGATAGGAGACCACGCCCTTGAACTCCTTGCCGTAGACGCCGATGAGCTCCAGAAGCCCGGCCTCCCCTTCATGGCGGACAAGCTGCCGATTGACGAGCCAGCCGGATTCGTTGGTGCAGTAGTCGAACCAAAAATCGTCTGGATCGGGCATGAAACGGATGAACAGGCGGGGACCTTTGCGGTTGACGATGCCCTGCAGGCTTGCCGCCAGATGCAGCGTGTCCCACGCCTCCTGCATTTGGTCGGCATTGTTCAAGTTCTTCTTATTCAGATAGGAAAGATCCAGAACATGGATGGGCTCCACGGCGCGCACCCCTTCGCAAAGGCAAAGGGTCAGCATCAATCCTACGCAAAGATGTTTCATATCTATTTTCCTAATTAATTGATTATCAATGAGTTACAGAAACACCCAACGGCGGTCGCCTTTTCATTGGAGGGAGACGCCATCAGCAATGGATGTCATCGTCGATGGACCACATTTTGGGAAGCGTGGCATAGTCGCGTTTCAGGTTTCGGCAGATTTCCTGCCAGCGGCCCGGCATGTCCTCTTCGAACATCAGCGGCACCCAGCCCGTCTTCAGATAGAGTGCGATGGCCGCCAGCCGGAAGTCGTCCGTCAGCAGGACCATGCGGCGGAAGGCGGTGGGATGGACGACGGCGAGGGCCTGAACCTCCTCGCAAACCCAACGCCCCAGCCGTTTTCCCTGATAGGCGGGGTCGGCCATGACCCAACCGATACCGCCGATGTCCGGCCGATCACTGTAGTCAGAATGCTCCAAAGAGGCGGAGGCCACCAGCTTGCCTGTGGACAGCTCCTCGCAGACCAACATGCCGTCGGTCACGGCTTTGCCGTAGCGGTACTTATTGGCCTCCGCGGCGTCCCATGCGCCGAAGTTCACCGAAACCCGAAGGGCGGAATAAGCGGCGACGTCTTCGTCCCTGTAGACGCGGACGCGAAAGCCCTCAACGGGTTGTGGAACAACCGTATCTTCCTTGTTCGGAACAAGATACATCATGCGTAACTGCGCCATGTGTCATTGCCTTTCTTCAGAGGGAGTCCACGGAACTCACAGCAGGGGGATGTTGTTCGCCTTGCAGGTGGCCACCATGTCCGGCGGCCAGATGCTGGCCTGAATCTCGCCAATGTGGGCCTTCTGCAGCAGGAGCATGCAGAGGCGGGACTGGCCGATGCCGCCGCCGATGCTCAAAGGCAGCTCGCCGTTCATCAGTGCCTGATGGAAATGGAACTGCATGCGGTTGGTGGCATTGCGCAGCTCCAGCTGGCGCTTCAGGGCGGCGGAATCCACGCGGATGCCCATGGAGGAGAGCTCGAAGGAATGCTTCAGGACAGGGTTGTAGACCAAAATGTCGCCGTTGAGCCCAATGTGGCCGTCTGGAGTCGGGGTGGACCAGTCATCGTAGTCGGGAGCGCGGCCGTCGTGGGGCTGCCCACTACCCGGCAGGGCGCCGCCGATGCCGATGAGGAAGACGGCGCCATGGGCTTTGGTGACCTCGTCCTCCCGCTGTTTAGGTGTCAGGTTCGGATACTGTCGCTCCAGATCCTCCGCATGGAGGAAATGGATGTCCTCCGGCAGGAAGGGAATCAGCTGGGGATAGTCGTTGCAGACGGCATCCTCCGTCCGCCGCAGCGCATAGTAGATTCGGCGGACGGTGGCCTTCAGGACCTCCAGATTGCGGTCCTCCTTGCGGATGACCTTCTCCCAATCCCATTGGTCCACGTAGAGGGAGTGCAGATTGTCGAACTCCTCGTCGGGCCGCAAGGCGTTCATGTCCGTATAGATGCCCTGGCCAGGTTTCATGCCCAGCTGAGCCAGCTTGAGCCGCTTCCATTTGGCCAGGGAATGGACGATTTCCACGTCCAGGCCCGCATCCCGAATGGAGAAGGAGACAGGCTTTTCGACGCCGTTGAGGTCGTCGTTGATGCCCGTGCGGGAGATGACGCAAAGCGGCGCCGTGACGCGCTGCAGCTTCAGCTCAAAGGCCAGATTGTTTTGGAAGAGCTCCTTGATCTTCCGAATGGCCTTTTCGGTGGTGAGTTCGTCAAGAAGTGGTGTATATCCTTGCGGGATAACAAGTTGTGACATTTGGAATCCTTTCCGGTTGGGGCCTCGCCCCCTGAATCAATAGATAAAGAGCATTTCCCTGTATTTAGCCAACGGCCAGCGGTGGTCCGCCACGGTGAGCTCCAAGGCGTCCACCTGGCGGCGCAGTTCAACCATGGCCGTGAGGATGCTGTCGCAGGATTGGTCGAGAGCCTGCTCCAGTTGGTTGATATGGGCATGAAGGCGGTTCAGCGCCGTGACGCATTCCGTTGTCCGTTTTTTCAGCACGCTGACGCCACGGACGCCCAGCTCGGCGTCCCGCATGCCATTCCATGTGGCCAGCCGGCTCTCCAGCTCCTCATTTACGGCGGGAAGAATCATGGTGGTGGCGATGTTTAGGGCCACTTCCGCCTCGATGCGGATGCGGTTGCGGTAGTCCTCCGAGAACACTTCGTAGCGAGACTGCAGCTCCCGCCTGCTGTACACACCGTATTTTTCGAAGAGAGCCATGTTCTCCGATTTGACGAGGGCCTTGAGGGCCTCCGGCGTGGTGGGGGCATTGGGCAGCCCGCGGCGCCGCGCCTCCTTCAGCCAGTCCTCCGTGTAGCCGTCGCCGTTGAAGATGATGCGGCGGTGGTCGCGGATGAGCTGCTGCAGGATTTTCTGCAGACTGCCGTTGAAGTCCCGTTCGGGGATGCCCTCCAGCCGGTCGCTCATGCGGTCGAAGGCCTCCGCCACAATGGTGTTCAGAAAGACGTTTGGGGTGGCGCAGGACTGGCTGGCGCCCACGGCGCGGTACTCAAATTTGTTTCCCGTGAAGGCGAAGGGGCTGGTGCGGTTGCGGTCCGTGGCGTCCCGCGGCAGGACCGGCAGGGTGTCCACGCCGATGCGCATGGTGCTCTTGCCTTTGGCATGACTGGCGGTGCCTTCGCCAATCTGGTTGATGACGGCGGTCAGCTGTTCGCCCAAATAGATGGACAGGACGGCCGGCGGCGCCTCCCCTGCCCCCAGACGGTGGTCGTTGCCCGCGCCTGCCACGGTGGCCCGCAGCAAGTCCCCATGGAGATCCACCGCCTCGATGACGCAGCAGAGCGCCGTAAGGAAAATGGCGTTCTCCTCCGGATTCTCCCCTGGATTGAGCAGGTTCATCTTGCCGTAGTTGACAGACCAGTTGTTGTGCTTGCCCGAGCCGTTGACGCCCGCGAAGGGCTTTTCATGCAGCAGGCAGACCAGCCCGTGGCGCTCCGCGACTTGCTTGAGCACTTCCATGATGATCATGTTGTGGTCGCTGGCCAGATTCACATTTTCGTAGACAGGAGCCAGCTCGAATTGGGCGGGAGCCGCCTCGTTGTGTCGGGTTCTGGCGGGAATGCCAAGCCGCCACAGCTCCTGCTCTGTCTCCGTCATGAAATCAAGGACGCGCGCGCGAATGCTGCCGAAATAATGGTCGTCCAACTGCTGATGTTTGGCCGGCGGCGCGCCAAAGACGGTGCGTCCGGTCTGAATCAAGTCCGGACGATGAAGATAGAACTGGCGGTCAATGAGAAAATACTCCTGCTCGGCGCCCAACGAAATGGTCACTCGCTCTTCAGGCAGGCCGAAGCAGCCCATCAGGCGGCGCGTGCTTCGGGTCAGCGCCTGAATGGAGCGCAGCAACGGCGTCTTGCGGTCCAACGCCTCCCCTGTGTAGCTGCAGAAGGCCGTGGGAATGCAGAGGGTGGCGCCGTTGCCATGGCGTTTGATGAAGGCGGGGCTGGTGGGGTCCCATGCCGTGTAGCCCCGCGCCTCAAAAGTGGAGCGTAGCCCGCCGGAGGGGAAGCTGGAGGCATCCGGCTCGCCCACGATCAGGTTCTTGCCCGAAAAGTGCATCAGCGCCTGCAAGTCCTTGGGATTGAGGAAGGAATCGTGCTTTTCCGCCGTGGAGGCCGTCAACGGCTGGAACCAATGGGTAAAATGGGTTGCACCCCGCTTTAACGCCCACTGCTTCAATGCGTTAGCCACTTCATCGGCAATGGCGGGATCCAACGCCTCGCCATTGTTCACTGTGGCCAACAGCTTATCGCAGACGGTGGCGGGAAGATATTCCCGCATGACTTTCGCGCTGAACACGTCCTCGCCGTAGCGGCCCAGCTCCACGGGAGTCGGCGGCATGGGGGCGGGAGGAACGCGCCCCGCGATGGAATTGATGCAGTCTTGACGGCTTTGCGCACTCATGGGTTCATTCCATATCAAACAATTGCATGGCAGAAGAAACGGCAAAATGAACAATATATATGGTGGAATGCACTTTACAATATTCTACAGGGGAAATGGCCGATTTGTCTTGAGTACAGACAAAACCGAGGTATATTTTATCAGACTTTTGGACAAAAACGGGACAATTCAAGACAGAGACGCTTTTATGGAAACACCAATCTTCACATTTGGAACTCAATATCTGCGGGGCTACAGTCCGGACCGCTCTCAATGGGAGAGAGACCTGAGGCAGATTTCGGAGCTGCATTTCAACACCATCCGCGTCTGGCTGGTCTGGGGAATTCTGGAGCCGACAGAAGGCGCCGTAGACTTCGACTACATCGACACGATTCTTAACTTGGCGGAACAGAACCACTTACGCGTTATCTTCCTGTTCCATATGCACAGCGCTCCGGAGTGGGCCATCCGCAAGCACCGCGACTGCTGGTACGTCAATCAGCATGGACAGTCCTTCGAGCCGTCGGCCCGTGCGAACACCCCTTCCGGCGGCTGGCCTGGCCTGTGTCCCGACCACGCCGTGGCGCAGGAGTTGGAGGAGCGGTTCATCGCGGCGGTCTGTGAACACGTGGGCGACCGCGCCTTCGCCTACGAGCCCATCAACGAGCCCCACATGTGGGTGGACATGGTGCAGAACCCGCAGGGCTACTTCTGCTTCTGCGACGCCACCCGCAAGGTCTTTCGGCAGTGGCTGCAACAGCGCTACGGCACGCTGGAGGCCCTGGGCGAGGCGTGGGGACACTGCTTCACCGACTGGGAGGATGTCCGCCCGCCCACATGGCATTTCGGCTATGCGGACACCGTGGACTGGCGTCTGTTCACCACGGAGAACATCGCCGCGCTGGTGGCCCGCCGCACCGCCTGCATCAAACGCCATTCCCATGTCCAGGTCATCGGCCACGCATGGGGCGGTGGCACCGTGACCTGCGGACAGCTGGGCGCCATGGCCTTCGACGATTGGAAAAACGCCCGCCCTCTGGACAAATGGGGCTGCAGCGCCTTCCCCTCCCGCCTCTCCCAAACCTGCAACATCGGCCTCAGCATGGACGACACCCGCTCCGCCGCCCAGGGGAAGGAATTTTGGCAGTCTGAGCTGTCCGCCGGCGATATGGTCGGTGGCCTGCGCCGCCTGCTGTACACGACACCTGAGACCTTCGCCATTTGGTGTTGGGAAGCCATCGGCCATGGCAGCAAAGGCCTGCTGTTCTGGCAGTTCCGCAAGGAAGCTTATGGCAATGAAAGCGGCGCCTATGGTCTGACCGACTATCAGGGGAATCCGACTCCCCGCGCCCTGACCGCCTCCAAAATCGCCAAGACGCTGAATGACAACGCATTGCTGTTCAATCAGGCGGAGATGCCGCCCGCCGATGTGGCCATTCTGTTCAGCTATCGGAGCGTCATGCTCAACTGGGCGGAATTCCGCAACAACAACCTTTCCATCGATGCCATTGGTGGCTACTATCGGGCATTTTGGGATGCGAATATTCCCGTAGACATTCTGCATGAGGAGTTTATGACGGCGGAGACGTTGGGGGGCCACAAGTTGCTGATTATGCCCTGCGCCTTCACGCTGTCCCAAAAGGTGACGGCGCTGCTGGCGGATTTCGTGGCCAACGGCGGCACCGTGCTGGCCGACCCCATGACCTGCATGTGGGATGAACATCAGCGGCTCTCCGACCATATCCCCGGCAATGGTCTGCATGATCTCTTTGGCTGTGAGGAAGATACACTTCAAACCCGCAATCAGGACCCCTTTCAGGTGATGGTGGATGGACAGACCATGGAGTTGAAAAACTCCTTTGCGCAGGAGACATGGAACGTGACCCAGGCGGATGCCACCGTGATGGTCCACGACAGTGACGGACGGCCGATGATGGTGGAGGTGCCCCATGGCAAGGGCCATGCCGTGATGTCCGGCCTCAGTTTGGGCAACATGGCGTCGCAGCAGACCTCCATCAGCGATGATTTCCACCGCGAAGGCGTGGAGTCCGCCCATGGAGAGGCATCGGAGCTGATTCTGAAGGTGGCCAAATTGGCGGGCGTGGAAACGCCCTTTGGCGCGCCGCCGAACCTGCGCATCCGCCATCTGGTCTCCGGCGACCACCATATCCTTATTATATATGAGTTCCAGAAGGCGGCCACGGAGTGCAACTTGACCTTTGCGGCGGCGGCCAACCATTCATGGCGAAATCTTCTGGACGACGCAACCGGCTGCTTCCACAACGGCGAGACCGCCCTCTCCTTCGCACCCAACGAAGTGAAGGTGCTGCTGGTCTGAGACATCACGTTTCATTTATAATCCACAGAATACACGAAATAAACAGAAGCGTTCCGCCGCGTAACCGCGGCAGAACGCGGATTAATTCTTTTCAAGAACCGCGCCTGACGTCCCACCGCACGGCCGCTCGGACGTATTCTGCGGTTAAAACTTGTTGGGCATAGAGCACTCCGAAAAGCGAAGCCAGCTTACGGAAGAATGCAGAACAAATCCTCCAACGTGAGCTGGGACTGGATTTCATGAGCATACGCATTGTCCGCAAGGCCCTCTGGCGTAATTAGAGTCAGATGAACGGCTTTTCGGGTATGGGTGACCGCTGTGAAAATCTGCCGTTTACGCTTCAATTCATCCAAGGTCCTCTTGTCCAAAACATATTTGTCTTTCGAAAATTTGATTTCACACAAATTGATGATGTTGTCCGCGCGGTCAATGACCAGGTCAATCTGCGCGCCTTCCGGATAGGTGGCGTCAGGTTTGTGATGCCATGAGCAGGTGTTGGTCAAAACGCCACCGATTTGCAGGGCATGCTTGATCTGCGGAATGTGCTGAAGACAAACATGTTCAAAGACCAGCCCCTCCCATGTATTATGGCGGGGTGACAGATAATTCGCCGACCAGAAGTGCTCGTCATTGGATGGATTGTCGGCAAGGAACGTGGCATGGAAAAGAGTCAGATTGTCCATAAGCTGATAAAGGGCGCCTTTTTCCTTTTTGCCAAAGGAGCGGTATTTGCGGATGAATCCGCATTGCTCTAATGTCTCCAGACGCATTTTCAACTTGCCGCCGTCACGAATTCCCAACGTTTCAACAAGAGCCTGTTTTGTCAGGCCATTGGGGGCATGGGTAAGGGCCTGGACGACCTGCCGATAGCCATCTGCATCTGAAAAGAGCGATAGAAACAGCTCATCGAATTCGTTCTTGAGCTTGCCGTTCTCCTGGAAGAACAGGCGGTCGATGTTCTGCGGCAACCCAAGTCCCTTCTTCAACAGACTCCAATAGAATGGAATTCCACCGAACACCATGTAGCAGGAACAGATTTCCCGTCGCGTCATGACCAACCCCAATTGATTGGCGTACAGTTCGCATTCATGCAAGGTAAACGGGTTCAGCAGGATACGTTCCGTGACCCGGTTGTACAGGCCGCCATGATTCTTGAGCACCTTGCCGATGATCCAAGAGGATGCGGATCCGCAGACAATCATCACCATGTCCTTGCGCGAGGAAGCCCAGCCATTCCAAAAATGCTCCAATGCGGCCGTAAAGCCAGACCGCGCCGTGTCCATCCATGGAAGCTCATCCAAAAAAACGACCTTTTTGCCTTCGCACGTTTTGGATTCAATCAGGCGCCGAAGCTCCTGAAAGGCCCCATGCCAATCTTCAAGGACCTTGCAGTCCGAAAGGCCATATTGCCGCAACGAGTCACGAAACGCCATCAGCTGCGTCTTGAAACCGACATGGTACATGCCCGTGTGATAAAAGGCAAACCGATTGTCGAAAAACTCCCGAATGAGAAACGTCTTCCCGACGCGACGTCGCCCATACACCGCAACCAGCTGGGCTTCATCCCGTTCCAAAACATCCTGCAAATCCCTTCGTTCCGCCTCCCGTCCGATCATTTTCACATCCGTCTCCCGTTAAAACTTGAGAAATCCGGCTTTTTTCATGCGATTTCTCAAAATATAACTCCATAATCTGAGAAATCTAGTATTTTTAATGCGATTTCTCAATTTATAATTTTATATTTTGAGGAATCTATGATTTTTAAGACGATTTCTCAACTTATGATTTTATATTTTGAGGAATCTACGATTTTTGAGGCGATTTCTCAACTTATGATTTTATATTTTGAGGAATCTACGATTTTTGAGGCGATTTCTCAACTTATAAGACACATTCCACCACGGCCATGTAAACGAAGACGATTGTCGGCCTGCCTCCGAAACCAAATTTCCCCTGCTCCGCTGTCATTCTTGAAACCCGATGCTACATTATTGCCGACAGGGGAGTTACCGCACCATGGCAACCAAATACGAAATCAATCCAACGGCAAGTCTTTCGGTTGGGCCGACTTCCGCAAAATCAGTCTACACCATGGCCACGGAGCCGCCGACCAACCTCGTTATCCATCAGGGGCCACAGAAAGCGGCAGCGCCGCGCATCGGTCCCGAAATCGGACCGGACCCGCGCAATTTCAAGTCGATGATCCAGCTGACGACGCTTCCGGTCATGGAGGCGGAAGGCGGCCTGCGCTTCGACTTCAACCACGGTTATCGCGTCAAGATTCCCGCGGAAATGCCGCCATGCCGGCTTCGCGTCTACGATTGGGAAAGCCAGACGCTGCTGGAAGAGCTGGACCTGAAGCCGAACCAAATGATAGTCGGCGAGCGTAAGTACTTCATCCGCTATCGTTTAGAGCTTATTGACCGCGCCACGGGCAACCTGCTTGCGCGCCACGACTACGACTGCGTCGGCAAAAAAGTGATGATCGTGATTCCCGACGGCGGTCTGGGGGACAATCTGGCCTGGCTTCCGTATGCGGAGGCGTTCCGCGTGGAGCATCACGCCGACGTGACCTGCGTCTGCGGCGAATGGCTGATCCGTCTTGTGAAGGAGCAGTATCCCGAACTTCATTTTCTTCCCGTGGACTCGCATCCGACCTGCGAGGGCTTCTACGCCGCCTATTACTGCGCGACCTTCCCGAAAGACCGCCTGTCGTGGCGTCCCTCCGAACATCAGTATTTTGGCATGCAGGGCTCCATCGCCCGCATTCTCGGGGTGCGGGAGGTTCCGCGGCGAACGCGGCTGAAGCTGGATGCGCCGCGGCCGTTTGAAGAGCCGTTTGTCGTCATCGCGACGATGGCGACGAATCCCTCGAAGTTCTGGAACTATCCGGACGGATGGAACCAAGTCTGCCGCTATCTGAAGCGGCTCGGATTCCGCGTGCTGGTCATTGACCGCGACCACGATCTGCGCTTTGCGGGGCAGCGCTACGCCGTGCCGTCGGAGGCGGAGGACTTTACGGGATTCAAACCACTTTCCGAACGCATCGCGCTCCTGCAGCACGCCGCGTTCTTCATCGGCCTGCCCAGCGGCCTCAGCTGGCTTGCCTGGTGCTGCCGCGTCCCCGTGGTGATGATCGCGGGCTTCACCCACGACGGGGCGGAGTTTCCGACGCCCTACCGCGTCTTCAACAAGAACTTCTGCCACGGATGCTGGAACGACACCTCCTGCTTCTTCGACTCAAAGGCCCCCGTCTGGTGTCCGCGTCATCACGGAACCCCGCGCGAAATCGAATGCACCAAGACCATCACGACGGCCATGGTCGTCGAACAGCTGAACCGCATCCCCTGCGTGCGGCGACGTCTCGCGCCACCGCTCTCCATCCTGCTGCAGCCCGACGCCGTTCCCGAATCCGTTCTCGCCGCCGCCATGGAAGCCCTTGCCGCCGCCGCCTCTGAATACGCCAACGCGGAGATTCTCATTCCGTCGGACGCCGTCGCCGACGCAACGCAGAAGATTCTGCTGGACGAATGGCGACGAAGACATCCCGACCTGATATCCTTTTTCTCCCAAACGCCGCGGCCCGCCGGACGCTATCTCTTCCTGTGCTCCACCGGCGACATTCTGCTGGAAGACTTTCATTTCCAACAATATGTGGAACAGCTGGAGGCCCAGACGAACGACGCCACACTGTGCATCGGAAGATATCGCTTCGGCAAGAGCGGCCTCGTCGGCGCGGCGGAACGCAGCCTGCAAAATCCGTCGGGGACTCTGCTTCGAACGGACTTCGTGCGCACGGCGGAAGGAACCGTTTCGCTTTCCGCCACCGACATGGAGAAGCGGCTTAAAAGTTGTAATATATTGGATACCAATGAGATACAAATTCTTTCATATGATGGGGACGCCTCCAGTCCCGCGCCGCAGAGCGGCTCCGTTCCAGGCACGGTATTGAACGCATGGGCGGAACTCCATCCCGTCACTGACAGCCAGCCAGCCATTCGCGTCGTGCCGGAAACCCGCGTCTCCGTCATCATTTCAGTGTTTCGGGGCGGCTATCTGCGCCCCTGCGTGGAGTCGATCGTCCGCGCCTTCGCCCCCTATGGACGGACGGAGATTCTGCTGCGCAACGACGCGTCGCCCGAACCCGGCCTGGATTCGCTTCTGGATCAGCTTGCCGCTGAAAACCGCGACATGGTTCGTGTGTTCCATGACCGCGAGAACCTGGGCGTGGCGCGATCCCGCAACGTCCTCATCGACCGTTCGCGCGGCGACTACATCGTCAGCTTCGACCACGATGACCTCATGCTTCCCTTCGATGTGCAGCAGGTCGTCGCCTTCATGGACTCCCATCCGGAACAGGCGGCCAGCTATGCCCCTAAGTATCTGTTCAGCAACGACAAAGGCTACCTGCATAGAATCCACGGCTCCCGCTTCTCGCCCTTCACCGCGTTCTTCGCCCCAAAAGTCAACGTCAACGCCACCTTCTTTCGCCGTGGGCCGCTTCTGGAGGCGGGAGGCTTTCGGGAAGTCCACGGCGACAAGATGTCCGGCCTGGACGACATCTATCTTTTCACACGTCTGGCCCAAACGCACGACCTTTACTTCGACCCACAGCCGCGCACGCTCTACCGCATGCATCCGCAGCAAATCACAGCGGAAAAGCCGAAGTTCAACTGGGACCCATGGATCACTCAGGAAGCCTGCGCCGCGCACGCCGACCTCTACAACCGGATTCTGAAAGGCGACATTCCAGACGTCAACGGGCCGGATCATCGCATCGTGCGCGGCCTGATGGGGGCGACGGTGTATCTCAATCAGAAGGACATGGCCGTGTGGCGTCCGATCATGGACGTGGCGCTGCGCGAGTTTCCAGACGACCCCGATCTGCCGGACATCTACATCCGGCTGCTGCACGTCGCCGGCCTGTATAAGGAGTTGGACGCCTATGCGGCGGAGGCACTTACGCGTTTCGCGGACATCCCGCAATGCCGTCTGTCGATTCTCAACGCCATGCTGCTCTCCCTTTCCCGCCGAAAAGAACCCATCCCGCCTGACCTACGTCAGCGTTACCGTGAGGCGCGCGACGCGTATTACCGCCTTCCATCATGGGTGGCCAAAAGCATGAAAGAATTAGGAATTAGAAATTAGGAATTAGGAATTTGTCGTGATGGTTCAGAACGCCATGGTCGTAATTCGGCTCCGTTGGGGCCGTGGAGCCATGGGGTGAGACCTTGCCCCCGGGTTTCGCTACGCCTTGTCCCGCCGTAGCTTTAGCGGAGGCGGATCAACCCGGGGTTACCTCAATTGAGCCGCGTTGCGGCTCTTTGGGGGCACGATGGCATGTGAACATACATGTCATGTGTTTTATAAGGCCCTGAAAGGGCCAAATTTACGTAACCTCGGGTCGAGCAAAGCGAGACCCGGGGATAAATGTTCCTCCTCTGATTTGACGGCCCCAACGGGGCCGAATTACATCTATGGAGTTCTAACCATCACGACAAATTCCTAATTCCTAATTCCTAATTGCAAATTTAAAATATGGCGTTCTAAACCATCACGACAAATTCCTAATTTCTAATTCCTAATTCCTTTTCTGTCGGCATCATCACGGCGAGCCAATCATCCAGATGGTTGTCAAGCCAGAAATCGTTCATGCGGATGTAGTTGCGACGGATGAGCTCAAATTGGGCGTCCGTATCAGCGAAGAGGGCGTCAATTTGGCGGTCAAGAGTATCCGACGTGTCGAAGCAGGCCTCGGGGGCGAGCTGCCGATACGTGCCCAAGTTCTGCACGAAAGCGGGAGTGCCTTCCGCCCATGACTCCAGCAGCTTGATCGGGCTCTTGCATTCGTTGAAGACGGAGCGCCGCAGCGGCTGGATGAAGAGGTCGGCGCGAATAGACCGACGGACACGCGGATAGTCCAAAAACGGGCCAGCGGGAATGCGGATAACGTCGTCGGCAATTGATTCGAGGGTCGGCGGGAAGCCGCCATGGAAGATGAACTGATACCGTTTGCGGTTCTCCACGATCCAGTCCACCATGCCGTCAAAATCGTCTCCCGCGCCCGTGCGTCGCACATCAACATGTGACGGGCCACAGGAGAAGCAGAGGCGCGGACGGCGCATCTTTTGCCCACGGATACGATCCAAAATGACAGCTTCATCGTAGGAGTCGAAGAAATAGCGGGGCAGATAATTCGGAATGACATGGAATTTGCTTCGCGGGATGCCAAATTTCGTGGAATAATAGTCCGCCAGCTGGTCGCAAGTGACGGTGATGACGTCACTTCCGTTCATATAGGCGGGAATCGCCTCCGCCCCCTCCTGAAAGATGTCGCGGTAGCAGTTGTAGAGGGGAATGTCATCACGGACCAAAACGTCGTCGATTTCGTAGATGACAGAGAATCCATGCCGCCGTTTCGCCGTCAGAATCACGTCATGGAACCATGGGAGGTCCCGAAGACTGCATGCACGCTGGAGGCGATAGGACGAGAGCAGCGGAAAAAGCTCCGCGGCGGTGAAGCGGAGGCGAGCGTCACAGCAAAACACATGATCGTAAATCTGTGACAGCAGCTGAGATATGAATAGGATGCGGTAGTAGGAGCAGCCGCCGTTGTCAATGTGCGTGGAGCCGAAGAAGACCCTCTGGTCGGATTGCAGGCGCGATGGTCGGGACTGACCGATGGGATGCGAGCGGGCGGGGGCTTCCAATGGGGGCTGGATAAATTGATAAGTCATTCTGGGAAAAGGAGTTATTACTTCGCCACATGGACAGATCGCGCAGCAGGCGCTCAACGCGAGAGACGCCAGCGGAAATGCCTGTCCGTTAATCTATCCTGAAAACAGCAAATTGCCATTGGCATGTGAAGGATTGCAGACATTCATTTTATACGCATTTGGCATGATTTTTGTGGGTAAGGACATGGAAAATCAGGGCATTTGTGATATATTCAATATGTTGACCAAACCGATGAGTGGACAGCGATTGGCAAATATTGCGTAACCGATTGAATCGCAATCCGCATTCTGAAATCAACTGGCGGGGCAAGGCGGCCCCTGCCAATAAAGCATAACTCTCTCTGGCGCATATAGATGGGATTCCGAAACATCACATTGGAAGACAAAAGCTGGCTCGAGCGGCTCCGTGATCCGGAGGCCTATCCCCTGACCGCCTATGCCTTCCCGTCGCTGTTCATGTGGCGACAGACGTTCGGGCTGACCATTGCCGGCGACGAACACGTCGCCATCGTCCACAGCCGTCAGATGGACGGCTATTTCTTCCCCTGCGGAGAGGAAGCCGCCTGCAAGACGGTTCTAGAAGAGTTGCTTAAACAACATAAGTCATTCTGCATCAAGTACTTAACGGAACAGCAGGCGAAATGGCTCCAAAAGTGGGACGGTTTTCAGGTGCAGCATGAGCCGGACGACAGCGAGTACCTTTACGACTGCGGCATCTTCGCCCATCCCACCAAGACCACCTGTCGCGCCATCCATCGGAAGCGAAACGCGTTTGCAAAGAGCGATCCCTATACCATTAGGGAAGTTACGCCAAATGACCAGGGGACGTTGCTCAACATTGTGGAGGAATGGGCCCAGCAGAAAGGCGACGAAGCGGACACGGTTGCCGCCCGCGAGGGGATCCGCCACATGGAAGCCCTGGGCATGAACGGAATCCTCATGGAGACGGCGGCCGGCAACGCCTTCAGTCTCGGCTACGAGAATTCCGAGGACGTCTACACCATCGCCCTCTGCAAATTCGCCTCCGGCGTCTCTCCGGACGCCATCGCGGTCTGCTATCATGAGCATGCCAAACGCCTGGAGAGCCGCTATTCAACCATCGATCTGGAGGAGGATATGGGAGACACGGGCATGAGAGAAATGAAGAACCGCCTGCACCCCAGCGGCTTCCTGAATGCGTACAGCGCGGTTTTCACCATGGAGTGATATGCATAGCCACTTTTTCAGTCATCGCATGTTTCACCGCCTGTTCTGGCCGGCGGTTCTGGTCGGGCTATGCATCGCGTTTTCCGATGTCATTGATGCCGTGACCATTGGGCATAGCACCCACGAAAGCGGACTGGCGGTCTTGGGCATCATCACGCCCCTTTACATCCTCTTCAACGTCATCGCCTATGCCTTTGCCTTGGGCGGCTCCATCCGGTTCAGCCAGCTCATGGGAGACGGCAAGGAGGCGGAGGCCAATCATGTGTTCAACGGCATGCTCTTCCAGCTGATGGGGTTGGCGGTGCTCATCGCCATCGCGGGCAATGTGCTGCTTCGCCCCCTGATGTTCGCCTTGGGCGTCACGGAAGCCAATGGAGAGCTTTACCACGCCTGCCTCCACTGCAGCCGGATTCTGCTGGACTTCACGCCCATCTTCTTCCTATACCTCTATCTGTATGACTTCCTCCGCAGCGACAACGACCAGCTGCTGGCCACCGTCGGCATGGTGGTTGGAAGCCTGCTGGACGTGCTGCTTAACTGCCTTTTCGTCCTGAAATGGCAATGGGGTGTGCAGGGCTCCATTTGGGCGACCGTCATCGCGCTGAGCATCAACGTGGCCATCATGTCCATCCATTTTTTCACCCCCGGCCACGTGCTGAGGCTCCGGCTGGTCCTGCCGAACAAGGCATCTCTCCATCAGACCGCAAAACTGGCCAGTCTGGGCCTGGCCACCTCCGTCCAGGAGCTGTTCCATTTCTGCTTTGAGCTACTGGTCAACAACTTGCTTCTTCGTCTATCTGGCAAAGACGCAGCCCTTCACGTGGCCATTTTCGACGTGATTCTCAACATCTGGTACCTCACCCGCAGCATGTCCCGCGCGGCGACGGACGCCATGCTCCCCCTCACCGCCACCTTCTACGTGGAGCATAATATGCAGGCGCTGATGGACGCCTTCCATCAGGCGCTATGGTGGGGCGGCGGCCTTTCCGCAGCGCTGGCCGCCGTGCTGGCGTGGCGCGCCGACTGGGCCGCGACCATGTTCGGCATGAATCAGCCCCCCGCCGTCTTCGCCATCCGCGTCTTCTGCATCAGCGTCCTCTTTGACGCCGCCATCACCATCGTCGCCGGCTTTCTTCAGAGCATCAACGCCGAAAAGCTTGCCGGCATCCTCATCACCGTCCGCTACATGGCCGTGCTGCTGCCTCTGACGCTGATTCTGGGCATCATCAACCCCCTCTATGTGTGGCACGCCATCTCCCTGGCCGCCATCTTCGGCTCCTTCCTCGCCCTCTTCATAGTCCTGAAGCCCATGAAACGCTACACCACCATCGACAAGCCCGTGTTCTCCTACATGCTCATCAACAACGACAAGGACATCGCCGCCCTGCTGAAGGGCATCGTCGCCTTCTGCGAAGAGCATGGCGCCACCTCAAAACAAATCAACGTGGTCAACATGGCCGTGGAGGAAGTCTGCACCGCCATCATCCAAAACGCCTTCACCGGCAAGTCGGACGAATATATCCAAGTCACTGTTTTGCAGGACAATGAAACAGATTTCATCATGCATCTCCGCGACAGCGCCGTCTCCTTCAATCCCTTCACCATGAATGGACAGAACGCAGACATCTCCAGCCAGGACTACATGAACAGCATCGGCATCCGCATGCTGAAAAAGAAATCCAAACAATTCTACTATCGGCGGTATCAGGGCTTCAACGCCTTGATGGTCATGGTTTAACGACAAAGGAACCCCACGATGTCATCTAAATGGAAAAGCACTTTGGGAGCGAAACTGACCCTGCTGGTCATCCTCAGCTCCATCACGCTGGCCTTCGTCGCCATCGCCGTCAGCTACCAAGTCCACTGCAACACAGAGGACAAATTCTACAAGGAGCTGGTGCGCACCATCGGCCAGACCACGGCCGCCCAGCTGAATCCCGCGACCGTCCGAACTCTGGTCGATGCCGTCAACAACCCGCAGCTGCGAGAACTGGCGGACAAGGCGAACGCTGACGACGACGATGAGACGGATGACAATGGCGCAAAGACAAACATAGCTAAGTGGTTGACGGACAACGATTTACTTCAAACATGCCTTGAGCTGCAAGTGCAGTTGGAGACCATCCGCACGAACATGGAGGTGGAGTTCCTCTATCTGCAGACCCAGAGGGGCGACTATTCCATCGTGCTGGTGGACCCCAGCGAGGAGCTGTCCACCTTCGGCAAGGCGGAGAAGAACGAGCCGGAATTCAAGGACGTCACACGGAACATGCGCGTGGACGCCACCGTCTCCAACGGCGAATACGGCTGGCTCTGCTCCGGCTATGAGGTCGTGAAGGACGATGAGGACGAGCCCATCGCCATGGTCGGCGTGGACATCAGCATGGAGGATGTCATGGCGCAACGTCACAAGTTCCTCGGCCGCATTACAATAGAGATTCTTGCCCTGATGGTGGTCATCGCCTTGGGCGCCCTCCTCTACATCCGCTGGAAGATCAGCAAGCCCCTCTATGAGCTGACTCGGGCCACGGAAGACTTCATGGATGACATCAAGGAGACCCTGAAGCCTCCCATGGAGCTTTCCATCCGCACTGGCGACGAAATCGAGACGCTGTATGAGGCCATCCGCCAGATGGAAATCGACATCAATGAATACATGGTCAACCTGACGACGGTGACCGCCGAGAAGGAACGCATCGGCACGGAGCTGAACGTGGCCACCCGCATCCAGGCCAATATGCTGCCCTCCATCTTCCCCCCCTTCCCCGAACGGGATGAATTTGAGATTTTCGCCTCCATGACCCCTGCCAAGGAGGTCGGCGGCGACCTCTACGACTTCTTCCTGTTAGACGCCGATCATCTGGCTCTCGTGGTGGGCGACGTCTCCGGCAAGGGCGTGCCCGCCGCCCTGTTCATGGTCATTGCCAAGACTCTGCTGAAGAACTCCGCCGAACACGGCCATTCGCCGAAGGACATTCTGGAGCGGGTCAACAACCAGCTCTGCGAGAACAACAAGTTCAACATGTTTGTCAGCGCATGGATTGGCATCATGGAAATCTCCACCGGCAAGGTGACGGCGGCCAACGCAGGCCACGAATACCCCGCCATCCAGCAGCCCGGCGGCTCCTTCCAGCTCCTGCGGGACAAGCACGGTATGGTACTCGGCGGCATGAACAACATCCGCTATCACGAATACGAGCTCCAGCTGGAGGCTGGCGGCGCCCTCTACCTCTACACGGACGGCGTCCCCGAGGCCACCAACGCGGCGGAGAAGCTCTTCGGAACCGAACGGATGCTCCATCAGCTCAACCAGAACCCCGACGCCGCCCCCGAAACCCTCCTCACGAACGTGAAGAAGGGCATCGACGACTTTGTCATGGACGCCCCTCAGTTCGATGACATCACCATGCTGGCCATCCGCCGCAAACGGTAGACGAACCTCTTGGTCGGCCGCCGAAGACAACGGAAAGGAAGAGCCCATGCTCTACAAGGGAAAGCATTTGGCTACGGTGACGGCGCTGCTTTGGGCTCTGCTGCTGACGTCGGTTCTGGCCGTCCCGCTGGAGGAGGGGTTCCGCCACGTGCCCATGCCCGCGCGGCCTCAGACCTGGTGGCATTGGATGGACGGCAATGTGACGCGGGAAGGCATCACCGCCGACTTGGAAGCCATGCGGGACGTGGGCCTTGGCGGTGCCACGCTGTTTGACATCTCCTATCAGGTTCCGTCAGGGCCGGTCAAGAGTCTGTCTCCGAAGTGGTTCGATTTGGTTCAGTTCGCCATTCAAGAGGCGAACCGGCTGGGCCTGCAGCTCACGGTGCACAATGCCCCTGGCTGGTCCTCCTCCGGTGGCCCGTGGATTCGGCCGGAGGACGCCATGAAATGCCTCGTGGCGACGGAGCACCACGCCCACGGAGGGCAGACTATCCGCCATGTCTTCCCCAAGCCGGACACGCCCCACGGATTCTATCGGGACATCGCCGTCCTCGCCCTCCCCTGCCCTCCTGACGCCGCCAACGGCGATGGAAACGACATTGGCCAGGCCGCCCGCCGCATCGCCAACGTGGACTCCAAATGCTATGCCAACCTGGACTTCAAGCTGGCTCCCACGGCGAATCCGGATCCGCAAGCTATCATCCCTCTAGAAGCGGTGGAGGACGTGTCACGCTGCCTTCAGCCCGACGGCTCCTTCGCATGGGACGCCCCCGCAGGGGAATGGACGATCCTCCGCTTCGGCTATCGTCTGACAGGCGCCGTCAACCGCCCCTCCACCCTCGAAGGCGGCGGTCTGGAATGCGACAAGCTCTCCAAGACCGCCGTCAAGGCGTTTTGGGACGGCATGATGGGACGGCTCTGCGAAACCGCCGGCCCCCTGGCAGGCAAGGCGCTGGCCGGCGTTCTCATCGACAGTTTCGAGGTGGGGCCGCAGAACTGGACGGACACCTTTCGGGAGGATTTCATTCGCCTCCGTGGCTATGACCCGCTTCCTTTGCTGCCCATTGTCACGGGACGCTTCCTAAAGTCCTCCGAGTTTTCCGAACGCTTTTTGGAGGATTACCGCCGAACGGTGGACGACCTGTTCTCCGAATGCTACGGCGCCTATTTCGCCGAGCTTGCCCACCGCCATGGGCTGCTTTTCTCTCTGGAACCCTACGGCGGCCCCTTTGCGGAACTGCGGCAGGGCGGCCATGCGGACATTCCCATGGGAGAGTTTTGGACTCAAGCCCATCATCCGGGCAACTCGGATTTGGCGGGCACCCTCGCCCATGTGAACGGCTCCCCCTTCGCCGCCGCCGAGGCCTTCACCGCCACGGCGGACAACGGCCGTTGGAACACCACGCCCATGTCCCATAAGGTTCAGGGGGACAAGGTCTTCATCGCCGGCGTCAACCGCCTTGTCTTCCATTCCTTTGCTCATCAGCCATGGACGTTCTCCCATTCCCCCGGCATGACCATGGGACCGTGGGGCTTTCAGTTCAATCGTCATAACACCTTGTGGGAAGGATACAAAGGATGGATTGACTACATCAGCCGCGCCCAATTTCTGCTTCAGCAGGGGCAGTTCGTCGCCGATGCCCTCTTCGTGGCTCCGCCGGTGACTCCAACGGTCTATGGACGTCACACGGGATTACCCTTCGGCTATCGATGGGATGTCTGCGACCCCTCCGTCTGCATGGACCGGCTGTCCGTCCGCGATGGCCGCCTCTGGCTGCCCCATGGCATGTCCTACGCGTTCCTCTGCGCTCTCAACACCCAAACCACGTCCCCTCAACTTCTTGCGAAACTACTGCAATTGGCGGAAGACGGCGCGACGCTACTGCTCGGCCCCCGCCCCCAACGCGCGGACGGCCTGCAAAACTATCCGCAATCGGATGCGGAAGTTCAGCGACTCGCCGACCAACTGTGGGGCCAGAAAAGCGATAACTCCCCTATGCTCAGGAACATCGGGAAAGGGCGGGTCTTTCAGGGCATATCCCCTGAACAGCTCTGCCACCAACTGAACCTCCTTCCGGATTTCGCCTTCCAGCGGGGCCATGAGGATTCTGGAAAGGCATTGAATTTCATCCATCGCAGAACGGCAGCGGGAGAGGACATCTATTTTGTGGCCAACGACTCCATGCAACCCGTGGAGGCCAAGCTGCTGTTGCGAATCGTGGACCGCCAGCCTGAATTGTGGGACGCCGCCACGGGGGCCATCCGAAAAGCGGCGGTCCATTATGCCACGTCTGACGACCGCACCGGCGTGTCGTTCCGTTTGGAGCCCATGGCCTCCATCTTCGTCGTCTTCCGCGAACTAATCACGCAACATACTGCGCTGCAAGACATTAGATGGAAATCCAAAACAATGGCCGGCGAGCGAATCCGCACTTTGGAGATGGTGTCAGCCCGCTATGAGGCGGTGGATGACCCTTCCATGGGGCGAGATGTGACGGCGCTTCTTCGGGAGCGGATACGGGACAACAGGCTCTCCTGCAACGTGACCAATGCGGACTTGGGGGGCGACCCGGCGCCTTTGCATGTCAAGCGGCTGACAGTTGCCTATCGGCTGGATGGCGTGGACTACACGAAGAACATTGGCGAATGGGGTGCCGTCAACATCCCAGAAGTCCCTGTGGCGCCGCCGGATTACGACATCGTGGAACAGGATGGGCATCCTTTCCTGCGGACCTGGCGTGCGGGTTCCCTGGAGTTGTTAGGTATTGAACGGCAATCTCTTATGGAAGTAGAAACACCGCCGCCCATCTGGCTGGACGGTCCGTGGGACGTAAGCTTTCCGCCGGGTTTTGGGGCCCCGGAGAAGATTCGGCTGGAGACGCTGATGAGCTACACGTCCCATCCAGACGTGGGCGTCCGCTATTTCTCCGGCACGGCAGTTTATCGCAAATCATTTATTATCAATGATTTATATAAATCACGGGACTATTTGCTTGATTTGGGGACCGTGAGGGACATCGCCCACGTGACCGTCAACGGAACGCCCTGCGGCATCTTGTGGATGCCCCCCTTCTGCAAGGACATCGGCACCCTGCTCCGCGAAGGGGAAAACACGCTGGAAATCCGTGTGCACAATCGTTGGGTCAACCGGCTCATCGGCGACGAACAGCTTTTGGACGACGTGGAATGGAACGGCGACGGGCGCCATGCCACGCTCAAGGCTTGGCCAACGTGGCTGCTGGAGGGAAAGGAACGGGCATCTGGCCGCATCGCCTTCACCACCTGCCGCCATTGGCTCAAGGATGACCCTCTTTTGGAAGCAGGCCTCATCGGACCCGTCGCCCTCCGCATCGCCACCCGAATTCCTTTGCCCTGAACTTCTCATCAAAAACGGACGTTTGCCCATGGACAATTGCATCCCATTCCATTCCGGCCTCTGGAAGGGCCTTGGGCATTCCCGTTTCATGAGCCAGTTCTCCGATTTGGAAAGCTGGCTGACGGAGCATCCGGGGGAGCGGGTGGTGGACAAGCCAGATCGTGAAGTTCGCAAAGTCGTTCTGGGGCAACAGGTTGTCTATGTGAAGCTGGTCCGCGCCCTAGGCAGTGGCGGCAATCCTCTGCTACGGCTGATTCACGCCGCCAAATGGCGGTGCCGTCCCTCCCGGGCAACCGTCACCTTTCAAACCCACATGAAAATGCTGCAGCGAGGCATCCAATGCCCCCTGCCCCTCCTGGCCGCCCGCAAAAGAGGCGACAAGGGGCCGGTGGACTGCTTCATCAGCGAGGAGGCCCCATACCCCATCGTTCGCTTTCTTCTGCTGGATGAAACCCGCCGCAAGGAGCTTCTGGAGGCCTGCGCCCGCGGCGTCGCCGCGCTGCACATGGCAGGATTCGTCCATGGGGACTGCATCCCTGGCAACCTGCTGTTGACGCCCCAACAGGACATCGTCTTCATCGATAATGACAGAACCCATTGCTACTCAATAGGTTACATTCCGAATTCCCAACGGAGGCGGAATCTGGTCCAGTTTGGCTCCCGTCTGCCCGTGGAGCTGGACGACCCCAAGCTGCCCCTCTATTTCCTCTCCCGCTACTATGAATGCCTTCCGCAGTTCCAAACGGAAAGGGCGCAAGTGGAGGAAATCATCCGCAAACGGCGGCAGTACATTTTGACCAAAGAGCATCCGCGAACCATTGCAGAGCTCAGTTAGGAATTAGGAATTAGAAATTAGGAATTAGGAATTTTACTAGAGTTTCTAGAGTTTCTAGAGCTTCTAGAGCTTCTAGAGCTTCTAGAGCTAGCTAGCAAAAGCAAACGCTCTGTTCCCCCACAAGTGTAGGCAAGGAACTATTTTAACCACAGAATACGTGTTCTGTGGATAATAAACACGCCATATGAGGGAAACAAAGCAAAAAGGCCTTCGGACACCACGCGCATCCGAAGGCCTTTTAAGGTACTGTCAGTTTAAGGTACTGTCAGTCAGTTATTTGCCAAGCATCTGGCGGACGAACGGCAGTTCGCCGACGCTGCCCAGTTTGACGTTCTTCGCGGCGATGAAGTCCGCGTAGGCGGCCATGAATTCCTTGCCGGCGGGGCGCAGATCGAAATCTTCCGGCTTGTTGATGAAATGCTCGCGGTGGACGCGGCACCACACCAGACGGCCGTCGGTGTCGATGTTGATTTTGGTCACGCCCAGCGTGGCGGCCTTGCGGAATTCATCGGCATTGACGCCCTTCGCGCCGTTCAGTTTGCCGCCGGCGGCATTGATGCGGGCGACTTCGTCCTGCGGAACGGAGCTGGAGCCGTGCATGACCAGCGGGAAGTTGGGGAGGCGCTTCTGGATTTCGGCCAGAACTTCGAAATGGAGGCCCTGCGTGCCGGTGAACTTGAACGCGCCGTGGCTGGTGCCGATGGCGCAGGCGAGGCTGTCGCAGCCCGTCTTTTCCACAAAGTCCTTCGCCTGATCGGGATCGGTCAGTTTGGCGTCGGCTTCGTTGACTTTCACATGCTCTTCCACGCCGCCCAGCTGACCCAGTTCGGCTTCCACGACGAGGCCCTTGGCATGGGCCGCCTCCACCACGCGCTTCGTGATGGCGACGTTCTCTTCGTAGGGCTTGCTGCTGGCGTCAATCATGACGGAGCTGTAGAAGCCGCTGTTGATGCAGTCATAGCAGGTCTTCTCATCGCCATGATCCAGATGCACGGCGAAGATGGCTTCCGGGAAAACCTGGTCGGCGGCGCGGATGATGCCTTCGAGCATCAGCTTGTCGGTGTAGGCACGGGCGCCTTTGCTGATCTGGATGATGAAGGGGGCCTTGCTGGCGACATTGCCGCGGAACAATCCCATGCACTGCTCCAGGTTGTTGATGTTGTAGGCACCGATGGCATATTTCCCGTATGCTGCCTTGAAGAGGTCTTTCGTTGTGACAATCATGGTTCTCTCTGCCTTCTTGTTGATTCCTGCTATCGTTCGCCCTGCCATCCGGCAAGAGGCTCTAAGCATCTATAACTATAATGCATTTTGCCCAAAAAACAATTCCCCAACTGACAATTGGCGACAATCCGTCCCATTTGGCCCACAGAACATGAGCCGTGGACCTAATTCCAAATTCCTAATTCCAAATTCCTAATTCCTAATTCCTAATTTCTAATTCCAAATTCCTAATTATCAACTGTTTGCGTCGCCTTCTGCCATTTTTCATAGGCCTTGACGTTCATGGAGGCGACCTCCTCCCGTCCTGACGACGAAACCACATTGCCTTTGTCATCCACGATGATGAGCGTGGGAATGGCACGCACGGCAAAAAGCGTCCCCAGGGCTTTGATGCCCTCGCGGTCGGCGTAGGGAACGGCCAGCCACGGCATTTTGGCGTCCTTCATGTATTCCCTCATCGCCTCGCTGCTGTTGTCAAAGCTAACGAAGACCAGCTCGAAAGGCAGCTTTTTCTCCTTGCATTGATTATAGAACTTCACCAGTTTGGGAGTGAAGGCGCGGCAGGGGCCGCACCAATGGGCGGAGTAGTAGATGCCGATGAGCTTCTTGCCGGCCAGCGCCGCCGTGGCGGGCTTCATGTCCCCCTTCCCCGTGAGCAGATTGCGTTTGGACAGAATCTGCACGGCGTTTTCCGCCGCCCCCGCCCAAAGGCCCAATAGAATGGCCAGAATCAGAACCAGTCGTTTTTGCATGTGCGTTTCTCCTTCTTTGATGGAATTCATGAAATCGGGCCGACGATGATGCGGCTGTCTGACAACAGAAATATATACTTTTCTTCCGTTTTTTCTCGCCGCCGTGTCACGTTTTCATCCCTTTGCCACGGAATTCCACGGCGACGGCATTCCATTCCACCAAATTCACATTGCAAGATAATGCAAGACAATGCAACAACGGCAAAACCTCAAAAAGTGGCCCTTCTAGGCCCTATTGACCAAGGGAGGTATTAATATACAGGGTGACACCCCAAACGCAAGGAAGGGCATCGTGGGGCCACGCAACGGGCAATCGTCTCCAAAACAGGTGCCAAATTTTGCTCCTCCGAACACGATTTTCGTCGTTTTCGCCTTCTCTCGCGATCAAAATCAGGCATTCATCTATTGCAATTCATTATTATGCATTTTGATGCAATTTTCATGGCGGCGGGAGAGCTCCTTCGATGATGAACCGCTGCATTCCCTTGGCTACAGCTGAACAAGAATCAGAGGCTCCAGCCAGTAGAACCAGTCGCCGGTAAGGTCGCCATTGCAGTCCACTTGGAAGCGGACAGAGACTTGCCGCCCCGCCCATGCGCTCAAATCGACATCGACAGGATGAGGCGTCTTGCCCTGCTGCAAATGGGCGGCAACCTCCTTGCCGTCAATGAGAATGCGGCAGCGGACGCCGTTGCTCTGGGGATGGTCCACCACGGTCCGAGTCGCCAAATGCAACGTCTCTCCGGTTTTCAGCGGCGGCAGAGAAACGGTGTAACTCACTGATCCCCAACCCTTTTCAGAAGGATGCTGATAAATGGAGGCCGCCAGCCAGCCGGCGGCGTAGACCAAATCCCGCACGGAGACATCCGCATTGTTGTCCTTTTCGGCGGTGTCGAATTCATTGACGAAATCGAAGGCCAGCCGTGTATTTTCGGGGAGGGCGGCGGTGCGCAGCGGCGGCAGCGGCTCATCCCATGAGGCCATGCCCACGATGGGCAGGGCGAAGGCGAAAGCCGCCTCTTCCTGTGGGGTTCCGGCGGCTTTGAACACATCGTAGACCAGACGCTTTTCCCCTGGAGAGGCCACCGTGCCCGTGGCATAGGCCCGCAAGCCGAGACGTAGCCCACCTTCGCCTTTGAAGTCCACATGGCGATGCAGGATGAAGGCGCTGATTTCAGGATGCCGTTGAACGAGTTTGAAGGCGCAGGCGTAGGCGGCGGCCTGCGTGATTTCGTCCTCTTTTGTGTCTCCAGGCAAGTTGAAGCCCTGCTCAGTCAGCGCAATGTCCCTGCAGCGGCCGCGATAGAGCCATTCCGGCTGTTTGAGGAAGCCAACAAGCTGCTCCAGATTGCGAAACGTGATTTTCGGCGTGTCGAAATGGTCCTTTGCGGAACGGTCATTCCAGAAGCACGGATTGAAGAGGTTCTCCGGATAAGGGTGGAAGGCCAGGTTCCATGGGATGTCTCCCCCTTCGCGGAGACGGCGATGGACCTCGCTTAGAACCGGCTTGCCCGGCAGGACTTTGCGGTTGTTGACGTCCCCCGCCGTCCAATGATGCTCCATGGAGATGTAGATTCGGAGGTCGGGATTGTAGCGGGCGGCGGCCAGCCAGGCCAACCGGACCGCGTTGCCGTAGTGGAAGGCGACCTGCTCCAGCGACGCCTCCCCCAGGTTGTACCAAATGGCGTGCTGCTGAAACTCGTTGCCCACGATGAGACCGCTGATTTGACCGTATTTGGCGTCGCTTCGGCCATAGCGTTGCGCAAGGAAGGCGCAGCTGGCGGCGAAGAAGCGGATGCCCTCCCGCGTCACGGTGTTGAAGGCGCACAGCATCCGCGGCGGGGCGGAAAGGGTCCCCGGATGCCGCAGGATAGGGTCGGCGGTGTCTTGGTTCAGAAAGACGACGAAGACGGAGATGCCGTTGTCATGAAAGCGGCGGAAGCGCTGGTCCAGCTGGCGGACGTAATGGCCGTTGAAATAGACAGTTGCGCCGTCGAAGTCAAAGGGGATGGCATCATCCGCCTCTGGACTGCCCTTCAGCTGGTTGATGGTCACGTTGTCATGGACATGGCGGACACCCAGCGCCACGGCGTCCTCCAAATCCACGATGCAGCTTAGGCCCTTGATTTCCGTTGGCCGCAGCAGCGGCGACTCATAGCCGGCGGGCACCTGAAGGAAGTCCGTGACGAATTGTGCGGGGCGCTCCGGATTCTCCTCCAGTCTCCACCCCAGCAGGACGGGATCATAGCCGTCCTGCCGAAGGGGCAGCACCGCTTTTCCATCTATTACAGGCAGAATGACTTGCGCAATCTCCTCCCCAGCAGCCGTACTGCCGCGCAGCCGCACCTCCTTCGCCGCGCCGTCAAAAGTGAACACCACCTCGCGGAGCGTCGCCTGGACACTGCGGATTTCCGCCGCCGCAGCCAGAGACATGGCGGCGGTGACCAACGACACCAATGCCATGGATGACAGTCGACTGCCCAAAACATCCTCCTCGCTTTTATTCCGAATTTATAACCTACTCCACGGTAAAGAGATACGTGTTGGATAGGCGTGGGCCGGAGGTGGGAGTCAGCGGCAGCTTCTTCGTCCATTCCTCCAGATTGATACGCTCTTCGCTCCCATCGACATTGATATAGCAGATGGAGACGTCCTCTCGGTTGAAGCGGCAAGTGAGGGTGGCCTTCCTGCCGTCCAGCGGAAATTGGATGGCCCATTCATTGTTGGGGATGAGCTTGTCGTTGTTCAGCCAGATTTCACCGCCTATGAAGAGCTTGTTCAGAGGCGCTTCCGTGAAACTGCCGTCCATCGTCTTGGTGCGGAGGACAGCATCTTCGGCATTAACGATATGGAATTCGGGATGGACGCGGCAGCTGCGTGCCTTCATATCCTTAATGCCTGTGAACTGGGTGGTTACAGTGAATCCCGCCTGGTCGGGAAGAATGGAGATGCGGCGGGTGGCGATGGCGCCGTCCTTGAACTGGCAGCGGAGAATGACCGTGTCCGCCGACTGTTCCACCAGCTGGTAGGTCTCCATATGGCCGCCGCCGCGGTATTCATCGCAGTTATATTCTTCGTAGCCGCCGATTCCGGGGGCGAGGCCGCTCTTGTCGTCGCCGACAACGCGCAGCAGCTCGTAGCCGCTTTTCTTGTCGACGGCGCGCCAGATGCGTCCGCCGAGCTTCGGGAGGATTTCCAGCAGGAATGAGGATGATTCGAGCTGGACTATGTCCACCCCTTCCGCGTCTTTGGACTTCTTCTGCTTTTCGACCCAATCATTATAGCTCCTGCCTTCGGCGACGGCATTGATGCCTTCCTTTTTAGCGACTCTCTCAAAGACGTTCAACAGGTCGCTTTCGGCGATGGAGGTGGAAAGCATGTTGCCCTTGCGCCAGAAGCTGTTGTTGACCAGCGCGATTTTTGTGTAGATGAGCGGCAGCGTGGCAACTTCCACGCGGTGGCGCAGCGTCTCGTCGTCCTTCACGGCTTCCAGCGCCTTGTCCAGACAAACGGAGGCCTTCGCAAGCATCTCCGGATCATTGAGATAGTTGTTTGGGGAGGTGTAGATGCGAAGATGCAGGCCAGGCTTGTCGCAGACGGTGTGGATGAGTTCCAGATAGTCACGGATGTGCTGGCCGGCGGGGCCGTAGTAGGCTTCCGTGAAATCAAAGACGGCCTTTTTGTCGTCGTAGGAGGGGTCCCATAGGCATTTGGCGAGCACGTAGGTGCGCAGCTCGGCCAACTCACCGCCTTTGCTGAAATAGTTCGCCTCTTCGTAAATTCCTGTAACGCCGTGATTTATGAAGAAATTGATGTTGGGCTTCAAGACACGGAAGTTCGGGAAGGGCTGGATGCAGTGGGCGTAGTTGATGACGTAGTCCCAGATGTGGAGGCGCTTGCAGATTTTGGACCAGCCGATGATGTCGTCCACGAAAGTCTTGTTGAAGGGGCAGCTCTCCAGGGGATGGGCGAAGCAGCATTCGATGCTGCAGAGGCGGACGGCCACGTTTGGTGCGGGCTTGACGAATTTTGGCGGCTTGCGGGTGTACTGGTAGGCAAGTGTGTCGATGATTTTGTCAGGAAATTCGTCGCGGACGCCGTCTGCGATGTAATTGACGAAATGGAGCAGTGGGCCTGCCTGGCTGCCTTCCTTTTCGGCGAGGGCGCTGCATTCCTTGCAGGTGCAGTAGTTGGCCCAGTCGTTCTGGGAGACGCTGAAGATGGTGGCTTCCGGATTGTCGTGGAGCCAGTTGCGAACGGTCTCCAGCGCGATGCGCTTCACGTCTGGATTGGTCAGGCAGAGCTGGGTGCGCTCCAGCACGCGGACGCCGTTGATTTCCGAATAGTATTCAGGATGCCCCGCCGCATAGATTTCCTGCGGGACGAGGCTGCCGAAGGTGTGGACGAAACCCTTGTATCGGATGTGTTCGCCCCAATCCTCTTCCGCACTGGAGTAGAGGCCGTTGAGCTTGTTGCGCACGCCGAATTCGGGCGGACGGCAGTTGGGATAGTCCGTGTCGCGGTATTCCAGCGGGGGAACGTAGACTTTGCGGATGCCATTGAGGGCGACGGCGCCGTTGGCCGGAATCGTGGAGCAGTCCGCCGTGAACCACTGGCAGCCCAGGTAGTCCTCCAGGAAGGTGAAGACGGCGTAGAGGACGCCGCGCTGTCCACCGGCGAGCATCAGATTGCCATTGTTGCTTTCGATGTGGATGCCCTCCAGGCCCAGTTTGGCGTAATCCACGCTGAAGCCGTATTCGGCGGCCTTTGTATTGCGGCCGATGAAGATGGCATGGGCAGGCAGCGGCTCGTCTTCTTTTTTGATGGGAATGGATTGTCCGGCGATTTTCTCCAGGAAGAAGCAGAGTTCCCTGGCGGCCTTTGTCTCAGAGGGCGTGGGCTGCGCGGGAAGGACGATGGCGTAGTCCTTTTCGACGAGGGGCACATTGTCCAGCGTGATGGTGCGGCTGCCAAGCGCTCGCTTCAGAAGGCGCTGCAGATTGGAGGAGAGTTCTGCAAGTAGCTTGCTCTGTTCGGGTTGAAAGGTATTCGTTTCTTGCGTTGCCTGAAAAATGCCTTGGGCCTCTTTCAGTTCGTAGAGGGGGTAGCCTTTATCGAACTGATTCTTTATCTGGTCAATGACTTTGCGGGTGTATGCCATGTCGGTGCCGTGGGAGATGACGCTCATGCAGAGGGTCGTCAACTGCTGGCAGGAATAGGGGGCGACGAATTCCTGAAGCCGCTTGTGGCCGTCTGGATAATTCAGGGCACCGAAGCGAATCATGCCCACGACGTTGGCAAGCTGCTTGTTCGCCTCCTGTTCCCGCTGGGCGAGCAGGCAATAGATATCAGACTTCGCGTGGTCGCTGGCATTCCTGCGCAACAGCAGGCGCAATGAATCCATGTCATTCTGCTTGAGGTAGTAACGTGCAAGCAGCGAGCATTCGGTCTCCGGAATGTCGTCGCCGATTGCCTTAAGCTGGCTGATGTGGTCTTCCGCTGACATGACTTTGACGATTTCCAGATCGTCGATGTAGGCGGTGGAGTTCTCCGCGTTGTTGAAGACAAGAGGGCTGAAATCGACGAAGTCCGCCGGCACTGAAATTCGAGTGGTGACTTTCGTCCACTGGTCTGTCACAGGAACGCTGTCAGTGGACCAGAAGGCCCATCCGAAGCTGTCCCATCCATAGGAATGAAGGGCGTAGACGGTTCCGGAGCCGGAGGCGTCTCGGCGGACATAGGCACTGGCCTCATAGACGGCGAAAGGCTCCACAGGCACTCTAGCATGCTGATATTCACGCCAATAGGCCTTTTCGCCAATCGTATGTCTGCCCACCTTTTCGCCGCCGTGGGCGAAGGGGACGGACACGCCGCTTTTTTCGAAGCCAGGGTCCTTCCACAGATTTTGTGCATTGAGGCAGGTCAGTGCCGCCATGACAGAGCAGAACACGAATAGTCTTTTGAGCATGGTTGGTTTCCTTTTTTTGCGGGATGGTTGCTATTGGTCAATGGTGAATATGTATGTGTTTTTGAGGCGCGGGCCGAATGTGGGCGTCAGAGGAAGCTCCTTTGTCCACTCCTCCAGATTGATGCGATTCTCATAGGGGGCCACATGGACATAACAGGTTTTGACATTCGCGGGGTCAAAGCGGCAGGTCAGCGTGGCGGTCTTGCCGTTGATGGGGAACTGGATGCCCCATTCGCCGACGGGAAGCGCGTCCTCCTGCATCCAAATCTCGCTCTGCTGCTTCTTCAAATCGAAGCGGGAGATGCCGTCAGCCTTTTTGACAAACAGGGTGGCATCGGTGGGTTTCGGCACATTGAACTCCGGATGATTGCGGCAGCAACGGGCTTTCAGCGACGTGACGCCGTTGTATTGGGTGGTCACCGTGAAGCCGGGCTGGTCGGAAAGGAGGGAGACAGTGCGGGTGGCGATGGAGCCGTCCTTGAACTGGCAGCGGAGGACGGCGAAGGTGGACGTGGCCTCCACCACTTGGAAGGCCTCTCCGAAGCCACTGCCGCGGTATTGATCGTTGTTGTATTCCTCATAACCGCCATTGCTAGGCGTGTAGCCCACGTCATTGTCGCCCACGACGCGCAGGATTTCATGGCCGCTGGCCTTGTGGACGGCCCGCCAGACGCGACCGCCCAAAGTCGGCACCAGCTCCACGATCATGAAAGGGGACTCCAGCGTAATGATGTCCAAAGTCTCCTTGTCTCCAATGGCCTGTTTTTGGGCGAGCCACACATCGAGTCTGGTGCCTTCAGCGACATGGGTGACATCCGCCCGTTTGGCGATGCGGACAAAGTCCTCCAGCTTCTTTACATTGTATACGCCATTGATTTTCAACGTGTTGCCGCTACGTTGGAGCTGCCCTGTCCCAAACTGGATGTTGGTGTAGAGCATGGGCAAGGAGGCCAGTTCCACCCGCTGAAGCAGGGTCGGATTGTCCTTCACGGCATCCATTGCCTTTTCAAGGCAGGCGTCGGCCTTTTGGAGCATGTCCTTGTCCGCAAGATACTCCTCCGGCGGATCGTAGATGCGCACATGGAGATTCTTGTCGCAGACGGTGTGGATGGTGTCCAGATAGTCGCGGATGTGCTTGCCGGCGGGGCCGTAGTAGGCTTCCGTGAAATCGAAGATGGCCTTTTGGTCGTCTGCGGAGGGGTCCCACAGCAGCTTGGCCAGCATGTAGGAGCGCAGCTCGGCCAGCTCGCCACCTGGGCTGAAATAGTTGGCTTCTTCGTAAATACCTGTCACACCGTGATTTATGAAGAAATTGATGTTGGACTTGAGGACGCGGAGGTTGGGGAAGGGCTGGATGCAGTGGGCGTAGTTGATGACGTAGTCCCAGATGTGGAGGCGCTTGCAGATTTTGGACCAGTTGATGATGTCCTCCACGAAGGTCTTGTTGACGGGGCAGCTCTCCAGCGGATGCGCGAAGCAGCATTCGATGCTGCAAAGACGGACGGCCACATTGGGGGCCGGCTTCACGTATTTCGGCGGCTTGCGGGTATAGGTGTAGGCCAAAGTGTCGATGATCTTGTCGGGGTACTGCTCTCGCACGGCGTCGGCGATGTGATTGACGAAATGGAGCAGCGGGCCGCTCTGGCTGCCTTCCTTCTCGGCAAGGGCGCTGCATTCAGGGCAGGTGCAGTAGTTGCCCCAGTCATTCTGCGAGACGCTGAAGATGGTGGCCTCCGGATTGGAACGAATCCATTGCAGAATCGTTTCCGTCGCGATGCGCTTCACGTCCGGATTGGTGAGGCAGAGTTGGGAGCTGTTGACCAGGCGCTTTCCATGGATTTCCGAAAAGTACTCCGGATGGTCCATCCCGTACTTCTCAGGCGGGACCAGCTGCTCAAAAGTGTGGACGAAGCCGCAGTAGGAGATGTGGCCGCCCCATGCCTCGTCAGCCATGGAGTTGATGCCGTTGAGCTGATTGCGCACACCAAAGGCCGTGGGGCGGCAGACGGAATAGTCCGTGTCGCGGTACTCCAGCGGAGGCACGTAGACCTTGCGGAAGTCCCCCAAGTCGGCGCGGCCGCTGTTGGGGATTCGTTCGCAGTCCGCCATGAACCATTGGCAGTCCAGATACTCCTCCAAAAAGCGGTAGACGGCGTAGACGACGCCGCGTTTGCCGCCGGCCAGCATGAGATTGCCGTTGGCGCTCTCGATGTGGATGCCCTCCAGACCCAGTTTCGCGTAGTCCACGTCGAAGCCATAGGCCGCCGCTTTGGCGCTGCGGCCGATGAGCATGACGTGAGGCGGCAGCGGAGCCGTTTCGTTCACGATGGGAAGTTCAAGGCCCGTGACCGCATACAGATAGCGGCGCAGCTCTTTGGCGGCGTGCCGTTCCGAAGGAGTCGGCTCCTGCGGAAGGACAATAGCCGTGCCGTCGGCGGTAAGGGGGATGCCGCTGATGGTGACGACACGGGAGCCCTGCCGTGCCAACAGCGTGTCATGGAGGGCCTTCGCGTTTTCCGTCAGGGTGTTCAGAAGCGTCTCGCCAACGGCCGCCTGCGGGCCCGTCAAGGTGCCTTTGGCGGCGTCAAGAGTCTGGATGGCCTCCTGAATTCCCGCGGCGGTGGCGAACGTGTCCTGTGAGTCCAGATACCGCTGATACTGCTGGACGGCCTTCTGGATGGACTCCGCATCCCCTCCCTGCCGGATGGCGGCGACGCAGACCGCGGCGCTGCTTCTGAACGAGAGGCTTTCGAAGAACTCCTGAAGCCGCTTTTCGCCATAGGCAAGGTTCAGGGCCCCGTGGCAAATCATGTCCGCCACGAAGGGGATTTGGGCGGCGGGGTCAGCCTCTGCCTTCTGGGCCAGCAGGCAGGCGATGTCCGCCCTCGCCTGGTCATGGGGCGTGGCAAGCCGCAGTTTGTCCATTTCGTCTAACCTGTTCTCCTTCAACCAGTAACGAGCCAGCATCTCGCATTCGGCCAGATTCAGGTCGGCGACCGCCTTCTGCCTCAGCTGGCTGAGATGTTCCTCTCCGGAGAGGATTTTGACGATTTTCAGGTCGTCGATGTAGGCGGTGATGTCCCCATGCCCTTTGGAGCCGCCGATGGCGAGGCAGTTGAAGGTGACCGTGTTGTCGGGCACGCTGATGCGAGTGGAGACGGGAGTCCATTGGTCCGTGACGGGAACATCGATCCATGTGGTGAAACCCCATCCGAAGGAGTCCCACCCATGGGCGTGAAGGGCCTGGACATAGCCGCTGCTGGCGGGGTCGCGGCGGACAAAGGCCGTCACCTCGTAGACGGCGAAAGGCTCCACGTCCAGCTGACGCTGCTCATAGGTGTCCCGAACATTCTTATGGGCAATGGTGAATCGTCCGGCCTTCGCGCCGCCGTGGGGATTGGCGATCGCCTCCCCAAGCTGCTCAAAGCCAGGGTCTTGCCACAGATTTCCTTCTTGTGCATAAGTCATTGACACACAAAGAGTTACAATAGAACAGAAAATGCTTGCCTTCGACGATCGCCAAGAGATTGCAGAAAACATGGCTTCCTTTCCTAATCAACAATGATGCAATCATCCCTTTTCGATGAGTCCATAGCACACACAGAATAACTCAGAAGACGTTGACGCCCGCCTCCCTTTTCACTCAAGAGGGACTTGAGCCATTTGACTTGTCCTTTCAGTTTTTTCCGTGTATTCCATAGGTTTTAGCGGAATCCTGAATAGCACCATCCAACCTACTCCAAGGTAAAGAGATACGTATTGGAGAGGCGGGGGCCGGACGTGGGGGTCACGGGCATGTCGGTCGTCCACTCCTCCAGGTTGAAGCGAGAATCGGCGTCACACACATTGACATAACAGGTTTTGACGGTCGCAGGGTCAAAGCGGCAGGTGAGCGTGGCGGTCTTGCCGTTCAAGGGGAACTGGATGCCCCATTCGCCGGCGGGAATGTCCTCGTCGCGATACCATATCTCGTCATCCGGCCACTTCTTGTCCCAGGGGACAGTTGTCCGCAAGATAGAGCCATCAGCCTTTTTGATGAACAACGTGGCATCCTTCATGTTTATCACATTGAACTCCGGATGGTTGCGGCAACAGCGAGCATGCGAGTCCGAGACGGCGTTGTATTGGGTAGTCACCCGGAAGCCCGGCTGGTCAGGAAGCAGGGAGATGGTGCGGGTGGCAATGACGCCGTCCTCAAACTGGCAGCGGAGGACAGCGAAGGAGGACGTGGCCTCCACCACCTGATAGTTCTCGTAGTACCCCCCGCCACGATATTCCTCTGAATTGTATTCCTCATAGCCGGCGTCTTTGGGAGTGAATCCCGCCTCGTCGTTGCCCACGACTCGCAGAATCTCATGGCCGCTGGCCTTGTGGACAGCCCGCCAGATGCGGCCGCCCATGGAGGGCAGCAGCTCCATCAGGATGAACGGGGACTCCAATGTGACGATTTCCTTGATTGGGTCCTTTTCCATGGCGTGCTTTCGTTTAAGCCATTCGTCAAGCATGGTGCCTTCAGAGACCTGGGTGACTTTCGCCTGCTTGGCGATGCGGGTGAATTCCTCTAGAAGCGCTCCTTGGGAGGACTTGCCATACGTCAGAGTGTTGCCGTCCCGATGGAGGAGCGCCGTGTCCATTTCGATGTTCGTGTAGAGCAGGGGCAGGGAGACCAGCTCCACCCGCTGCAGCAAGGTCGGATTGTCCTTCACGGCGTCTTTCGCCTTCTCGAGGCATTCGCTGGCCTTCTGGAGCATGTCCTTGTCCGTAAGGTATTGGCCGGGGGCGGCGTAGATGCCCACATGGCCGTCCTGATCGCAGATGGTGTGGATGGTGTCCAGATATTGGCGAATGAACGCGCCGGCGGGGCCATAGTAGGCATCCGTGAAGTCCTCGATGGCTTTATTGTCGTCATAGGAGGGGTCCCACAGCAGCTTGGCCAGCATGTAGGTGCGCAGTTCGGAAAGTTCGCACCCTTGGCTGAAATAGCTTGATTCTTCGTAAATACCTGTTACTCCGTGATTTACAAAGAATTTAATGTTGGGCTTGAGGACCTTGAGGTTGGGGAAGGGCTGGATGCTGTGGGCGTAGTTGATGACGTAGTCCCAGATGTGGAGGCGGTTGCAGATTTTGGACCAGCCGATGATGTCGTCCACGAAGGTTTTGTTGAAGGTGCAGTTCTCCAGCGGATGGACGAAGCAGCATTCGATGCTGCAAAGGCGGACGCACACATTGGAAACCGGCTTCACGAATTTCGGCGGCTTGCGGGTGTACTGATAGGCGAGCGTGTCGACGATCTTGTCAGGGAATTCATCGCGGACGGCGTCAGCGATGTGGTTGACGAAATGGAGCAGCGGTCCCGCCTGGCTGCCTTCCTTTTCGGCCAGCTCGCGGCAGTTCCTGCAAGTGCAGTAATTGTGCCAGTCGTTCTGCGAGACGCTGAAGATGGTGGCCTCCGGATGTTCCTGCATCCAACGGCGGACGGTCTCCGTGGCAATGCGCTTCACGTCCGGATTGGTGAGGCAGAGCTGGGATTTGTCCACCACGCGCTTTCCGTTGATTTCCGAATAGTACTCCGGATGGTCTTTGGCATATTGGGCAGGCGGAACCAGCTCGAAGAAGGTGTGGACAAAGCCGCGGTACATGATGTGCTCTCCCCACGCCTCATCAGCCAGAGAATAGAGGCCGTTGAGCTGATTGCGCACGCCGAAGGTCATGGGGCGGCAGACGGGAGAGTCCGTGTCGCGGTATTCCAGCGGGGGCACGTAGACCTTGCGGAAGTCACCCAGGTCGACGCGGCCGCTGTTGGGAATTTTGTCGCAGTCCGGCGTGAACCACTGGCAGCCCAAATAGTCCTCCAGGAAGTGGTAGACGGCATAGAGGACGCCGCGTTTGCCGCCGGCCAGCATGAGATTGCCGTTGGCGCTTTCGATGTGGATGCCCTCCAGCCCCAATTTCGCATAGTCCACGTCGAAACCGTATTCCGCCGCCTTGGCGTTGCGGCCGATGCAGATGACGCGAGGCGGCAGCGGGGCGGTCTCGTCGACGATTTGGAGATTGAGGCCCGTTATGAGATAAAGGAAGTGGTTCAGCTCCCTGGCGGCGTGCCGTTCCGAAGGAGTCGGATTCTGCGGCAGGACGATGGCCGTGCCATCGGCAGTGAGAGGGACGCCGCTGATGGTGACGACGCGGGAGCCCTGCTGTTCCCGCAAGGTGCCCTGCATGGCTTTCACGTTGTCCGTCAAGGCGTTAAGCAGGCTCTCCCCTTCCTCTCGCTGCGGTGCCGCCAGCGCATCCTTCGCGGCGGCAAGGTCCTGGAGGATGTATTGCAGATCATTGGGGGCGGCATAGGTGTTTCTATTCTCCAATAGCTGCCGAACCTGCTCGACGCCATTTCGGATGGAGTCCCAATCGCCTCCCTGCCGGATGGCGGCGATGCAGACGGCGATGTCATCTTCAACGGACAGCTTCTGAAGGAACTCCTCCAGGCGTTGTTTCCCTTCAGCTAAATTCAGGCCCCCATGGCAAATCATGTCCGCCACGAAGGGGACTTTGGCGGCGGAGGTGTCGGCCCGCTTTGCCAGCAGGCAGGCGATGTCCGCCCGCGCGTGGTCATGGGACGTGGCGAGCCGCAGCTTGTCCATTTCGTCTAATCGATTCTCCTTCAGCAAGTAACGTGCAAGTAGCTCACATTCGTTGTTGTTCAGGTCACTCGCCGCCTTCTGCTGCAGTTTGGCGATGTGCTCCTCGCCGGAGAGGATTTTGACGAATTCCAAGTCATCGATGTAGGCGGTGAAGGTGCCGTCCCCCTGGAATTCTCCAATGGCCAGGGGGCAAAAATTGACTATATTGGCCGGCACGCAGATGTGGGTGGAGACGTGAGTCCACTGGTCCGTGGCGGGAACATCAGCCGCTGCCATGAAGCTCCAGCCGAAGGAGTCCCACCCATAGGCCAGGAGAGCCTGGGCATAGCCGCTGTTTGCAGGATCGCGGCGGACAAAGGCCTTCGCCTCGTAGACAGCGAAGGGCTCCACGCCCATTTGCACGTTCTGATAGGCGTCCCAATGGTTCTTGTGGGTGATGCTGAATTTGCCGACTTTGGCACCGCTGTGGGGATTGGGAATGGCCTCTCCTGTCTGTTCAAAGTCCGAATCCTGCCATAGATTCTTATCTTGTGCATAACTCATTGATGAACAAAGAGTTAGAATAGATGCAACACAGGCCGCCGCCCAAGGGCGTCGGAAGTTTGTCGTGAACATGGAACTCCTTTCATTGAAATTAAATATTTGGTATTTAAAATGCTGTGATTCAGCCCTTTGGCCAATAACCGACGGGGAACAACCGTCAATCATTGAAAGATTGCAAGAAACTGCGTACTGCGGAACGGATTTTCTCCCACTTTTCGAAGAAATCAAGATCCACGCTGATGCGATGCCCAAGCTGCAACGCCAAAGCTGTCCCTCCAACAAGACGTGTATCAGCAAGTTCAGGAATTGCCTGCAGCATCTTCAATAACGAAAGTGTCTGGAGTGCTATGGTTTTGAAGCATAACATCTGAAGGACTCCTCTTTGACATTGCCGATGCAGGCAACAAAAGCAAGTGTCACCGGATCAAGGCTTCTGATTTGCTGAGCCTGCGACATCATAAAAGGCAGCGTGTAGTGTGAGATGGTTGCCCGAATGTCATCCAAACTACCCCGTTCTAAAACGCGTTGAATGACATATCGACAATGTACTTGTTCGTCAATCTCACTTAGGTCGACATCCCCAAACAAACTAGGGGAAAGTCCCTGAATAAAAACACTCATATCAAAAGCCCTATATAAAATCATGGACGGCAAGTTCTTCCCCAAAAACTCCTTTGCCGTGCCATGCATATTGAGTTTACCCTTGCATAGAGAATGGCAACTGTCCGCAAGCCCACGGACAACACTGTTCCGCAGCAGCCAAAACCGAGCAACACGTCATTCAATGCATACAATAATATATTACACCCCTCTAATTTTCCAGTTGCCATAGCATAAATTTCAGCGCCTATGTTTTCAAAGCGGCGCCATACCTTCGGCTACTGCGGATGAGTGGCGACGCAATGGTCCAAGTCCGCGACAATGTAGCCCACGCCTGCCGCTGATCCTCCGATTCAAGCATAACAAACGAAATCAATCACTTACAACACATTTCAGCCATGGGTTTCAGTCTGTTATTGCCTCAGGATGAGCCAACCGATTGCGGCGGGATTGTGTTCTCCGAAGATTCCGGGAGTAAGCTGCAGCCAGCCTTTCATGTCCTTTTGGTCATTGTCCGACACGACAAACGAATATCCAAAGCGGGATTTGCCTTTCGGCGGTTCGAGTTGAAGCACCTTCCATGGCACGGCCGCCTCGTAGGTCACATTGCCGTTTTCCCCCTTGGCGCAGACCATCCTGCATGACTTCTGCACCCCATCTCCCAACGACGCGCCATTCTCCGCAAACATGCTCCATTGGAACATGAATGGCCCTTCATCATCGCACGCGAGCGCAAACTGCCGCATGGTGGGATCGCTGGATTTTTCAGGAGGCCCGCCCGGCACGAGCTCAATCTGAATCATGTCTCCGTTCCAGACAAGGTTGTCCCGCGAAGGATTGACGTGGATATCGTCCGTCACCTCAAAGGCAAAATAGAGGTAATCCGCGTCCCATGCAACGCGGCTTCTGACCGAGTGGTCGCCATTGCCGCCATACTCCTGCCCTTGATTTGTGTAGAAAATCTTGTCCTTGCAGGATTCATCGATGGTGACGATGTCCGCCTGACTCCATTCATCGAGCTTCCCGTCAATCGTGATTGTCGCCGCATGTCCGATGACCTTTGGCCGCGTCTTGATTACGGAAACGGCGGCGCCGCCGACATGCTGCTGAACAAGGAGCTGTATCTGTTCGGCGCTGTCTTCCGGCTGGTCGCCAATAATGCAGTCCACATTGAAATGACGCTTCGACTTGCCTTGCAGGTTCTTCATAGATATCGTCCTGGAAGGCAAGAAGTTCCAGCTTTCAGGCGCACGAATGACAAGAGTCGCGTCCCGTGTCCGGCTCGAATTGTTGGAAACCGTGAGCTGAGCGGTTGCACGTTCTCCTGCAAACATTTTATTCGGCAGGCTGATTTCCGCACTGACCGCAGGGACTTCACGCCACGCAAACGGAATGGCATAGCTGTTCTTGCCGTCGCCTACGCTCACCGTGCCCATGCCGCTTTCCATCTTCGACATATCCAGCTGGGCGACATGCCTTTCATTGCTCTTTGACGGCACTTTCTTCTTCTCTTTCAGTCCGTTAGGCCAGATGATCTCCAGTTCGGTGGCCTTGCCAGGATTCACAATGGAATACTCAACGTCGGCCAACTCGCCTTGGACAAACTCCATACAGGTTCCAATATGCAGCCTCGCCTTGTTGTTTTGGGAGACAATGAACTGGGATGCCGCATTCTTGAGGGCATCATCCATGCTATTGGACACCAATGTCTTAGCTTCTTTGAGAATGGCTCTTGTTCCGCCTTTCGCATTCTCCAGAGAGAGCACAAGCAGCTCCCGCGGCATCAGATGGGCTGTCCAGGACAGATTTTTGGAATCGACCAACGCCAGCGGCGCACGGCCATTCGTCGTAATCCGGCGGAGCAGCCATGGCCCCTCGCCGTCGGGAACAGGCAGCTTGAACGAGAAGGAATGTATATTATCATCATAATTAAGGAGATAGACGCATCGCCGTCCGTCCAGAGCCTCCCACACCGTCCCCTGGACGGCGGGCAGGGACGCATCATGGGGCGCCCCATAGTACCATGTGACATCAAGAGACGGCACATCCTCTGTGGGCTGGATTTCCCCAATCAATTCGCCGTGCATCATAAACTCCTGCGTTGCATGGCGATGGCCCCCGAGCATCAGGTCAAAATCCAGTTCCTCCGTGTACTTCTCGCTGAGAATCCACGAATCATTCCAGCCGACGACAACGCCCCAGAGGAAATTGCGCCCATGCTGTGTGCGATGGGAAAGGCCCATGTCGGCTCCAGCCTGCGTCGGCGTGGAGAAATAAGTGGTATAGCCTGAATAGACGGCGGGAAGCACCGGCACGTCCGCGTCTCCATTCGGATTCCATGAGAGGAAGCCGTCAATGCTGTCCATATACGGTTCCGCCGTGTTCTCCGTGGTGAGGAAATAGTTGTGTTCGTCGGCGTATTTTCTAAGCGGTTTAAGGAGTTCCCTGTAGCCAGCCGTCCAGAAGCGGCCGCCGCCCACGGCGTGTCCGTGGCCCTTGTCGAAACAGCAATGCCCATAGGCGGCGCCAATCTCGTCAAGATAGAGGGCATTGATGTGCTTTTCGTTGAAGAGGTTCATCGCAATGTCGTAAATGGCTTTCTGGTAGAACGTTGTGTATGGGCACATGACGGTAAGCTCGATGTACGACGTGGGAAACACGGTCGTATAGGGCTTGCCATGTTCATCCTTGCAGGCCCATGGCAAGGCCTCCTGATAGCTTTCTATCTTGGAGTCCCAACGCCGTCCGTTTATGTAAGGCATGACGGCGATGTTGTGCTCCCGCATCCGCATGACCGCTTCCGCCATCTTCTCTCTGGCCGGAAGCATGTTCGGATAATGGGTGTCGAAGGGATGGACATTCCAGTTATACCAGTGCACGCCAATGGGATAGCCCGCCTTGTCCGCCAGCGGAATCATGATTCTTTCCACCTCTTCCGGATCACCGTTCAGTTGCATCCAGAAGGATACATCGGCGAGACTGGACGGATATTTCGGATTGTGGAAGGTGCGTCCCCTGGACGTCCACTGCTGTTTGGTAGCCCAGGCGCGATAGAGCTTTGCGGCAGTCCACCAGTCGCCGTCATAGAGCTGCAGCCGGACGGGAAACAGGTCGTCCCGACCTGTGCCAGGCACGCCCATGTTTTCGGCAGGCAGTTTGACAGAGAGCGTCTGCGCAAAGGAGAGGGTCACCTGCTTGTTCATCGCAAGTCCGTCATGAATGCCAACATAAAGCCCCTTGTCTTGCTGCATGAACGCCAAAAACTGCACGGGCATTAACCTGCATGGATATATACCGTTGTAGGAACAGGGGACATTGTGCCTCAACGTGCCGCCAATGTTTCCCGTCGGCAGCAAGGTGCTTCCTTGTTCGGCATCGAAGACCTTTCCCAAAATCGGATATTCGCTCTCCCACAGACCATATTTGTCACTGTTTGTCTTAATGACGATGCGCCAGTCACTTGCACGGTCCTTTACCGACACGGTGGCCGTCACATCCACGCTTCCCGCGCCATCGCCGAGGCTGAGATTCCGCCATTCCATGACGATGCGGTCGTCCTCCCTGCGAATCTCCCCCTGCCCCGCCTTGCTGTCCAAAACGACGGCACTCTTTTCATCCGTCCCTGCACGGAACACCGCCTTCCACAGCGGCTGCAGCGATGAGCTTTCTCCTTCCAGAAACCGGACCGCCCCGCCGTCCTTTTCCTCCAGCCCGATAATGGCGAAGCCGTTTTCCGCATCCGCAAACGTCAGCCGCAGACCATCGATGTCAAATCGGTGGCAGGCTGTGACACTTGCCTGCGCGGCAGTTTTCTCCCGACTCTCATCCTCTGCATTATCCACTGGCGTGTAGTCACTTATGATGGCCTTTGGCCGCGCAGCGCCATTGAGCCATTGGGAATACATCGACGCATCCAGCTGTGTTTGCCCGAAATACAGAAGCCCCTCCGTTGCCTGTCGTTTTACCTGAAAATCCTTTAGATTCTGAAGGCGGACATAGGTAAGGAATTCTTTGGCGCCATCCCAGCACAGGACTTCCCCGCCGCCTACGCCCACGGCATCCGGCCCGTTCTCCATGACGCCCCACGTCTGGGAGCCATGCATTGCGCTCTCTCCTCCAAGCGGCTGATAGTCAAACTTTTCCACAGGAAGTCCAACGACGTTGCGCTTGTAGTGGCGCTCCCGCTTCAAATGCGTCAAATGCAGAAAATAGAATTCGTTCCAGCCAATCACTTCATCCTGCTCGGCGACAATCTCCGCATGGACAAGCGGCGTGGCACAATTGTAGAAGAAGCGATACGTGGCACGGGGATTGCCCTTTTCTTCCGCCTCCGTGCTAGAACGGTACTTTGCATGCACTTCGACGATTGCCATCAGCGGACTTGAATAGAGGAGCCTGGCCGTGCTTTCCCTGTCATTGTTGAGGCTCGCCACAAAGGGATACGGGCCTGTTTCAGACGGTTTTGCGATTCGGTCCAAGAATCCAAGCTCGGGGTTGGAGTTGCCGCTGAGATTGAAGGTGACGCCACGTGGCAGGCTTCCTCCGCCGAGCTTCCTATGAGAAGTCGTAAAGTACTGGTTTTCAATCGTGATACCGTCCTTGTCCTCCGCAACGGCCAAGTCAGTCGGACTGTCTTCCAACGGTTTTCCAGGCACCATGACGAATGAGCGCAGGGTCTCCGCTTCAGTCAAGCCGTCCATCACAAAGCTGAGATAGGCGGCGTCTTCGAGTTTGGCGATGCTGAAAGGCACCGCGGTCTTGTCTCCCTTTGCGTCAAGTTCAAACAGGGCGCAGCCATCGGCCGCCGCCAGCTGTTCAGGCGTAAGTTTGCAGATGACAGGTTCATAAGTCCGCTCGAACTCCGAATTGGTCACATCAATGCGAAGCCCCGCCATCACAGCGGGAAGCAGAACGGCAAACAGGATTGGAAACAGTTTCTTCATCATGGTTGTGTTACCTACTCTTCAACAATCTTTCTATTTCATTTGTATCAAACAGGTTATGAATATATTTGCGGGTGGTGACGCATGGGGAGCCATGAGTAAAACCGATGCCCCTCATTCATCGCTAACATAATGCAAATCATGAACTTATATAAACCACTCGAAGCCTCTGCCCCTTCACTCCACGGTGAAGAGATAGGTATTGAGCAAGCGGGGGCCGGAGGTGGGCGTCAGCGGCTCTTTGGCGGACCAGAGCTCCAAATTCATGCGCTTTTCGGTGACATTGCGGTTGACATAGCATTGGTTGATGCGCTCATGGAGAAAGCGGTCCGTGAGAGTGGCCTTGCCCTGTGGCAGCTCGAACTGGATGCGCCATTCACCGGCGGGGCGCTGCTCGCCCTTGAGCCAGAGTTCGTTCTCGCTGCCGTCCATGACGGTCGTGGTGAAGGAGCCATCGGGACGGCGCAGGAAGAGAATGGCCGACTTGGAATCGGGGATGTAAAACTCCGGATGGACGCGGCAGTGGCGTGGCGGCAGCGCCGTCTTGGCGGTGTACTGCGTGTCCACGGTGAAGCCAGGCTGGTCGGGCAGCAGCTCGATGAGGCGGGTGGCGATGGAGCCGTCGTCGAATTCGCAACGCATGCGGATGTGGCGGAAATCGGCCTCCAGAACCTCAAACTCCTCCATGTAGCCACCGCTGCGGTAGCTCTCGTTGTTGTACTCCTCGTAGCCGCCCTCGTAGGCGGCAATATTGCCATGGGAGTCCTTCATGATGCGGATGAGCTGCAGGCCAGTGGCCTTGTGCTCCAGGCCCCAGATACGGCCGCCGATGGAAGGAATGACTTTCATGACAAATGTCTCATTCTCAAGAGTATAGATGTCATGGGACTTCACAGGGGCGTGGCACATTTCGAGCCAGTCATCCAGATCGCCATCGCCCTCGCGGACCTTCGTCATGCCGACCTTGCGGGCGGTCTCCTCGAACAGTGTCTGCTCTTCAGCCGTAACCACTTGATAGGGAACGAGTTTGTTTCCTTCAAGCTTCATGGCGGAGCGGCAGAGCTCCTGTTTGACGCCGATGACGGGCAGCCGCGCCAGCTGGACGCGGAAGGTCAGAACGGGATCGTCCGCCACCATTTTCTCCGCCCGTTGCAGGATTTCCGTGGCCTTGTCCAGCAGGCCCGGCTCGACCATGAAGAAGATGCTGGAGGTGGCGCCGATGTTTACATGGGTCTCTTTGGGAATGCAGAAGGCGTTGTGTATCAAGTCGATGTATTCACGGATGCAGTCGGCGGCCGCACCATAATAGGCTTCCGTGAACTCGTGGATGGCCTTCTCCGCGTCATAGGCGGGGTCCCAAAGGCATTTGGCCATGATGTAGCTGCGCAGCTCTTCCATCTCCGCCCCTTTGCTGAAATAGTTTCCTTCTTCATAAATTCCTGTGACATTGTGCTTTACAAAGAATTCGATATTCGGCTTGAGAATCCGCAGGTTGGGGAAGGGCATGACGCTGTTCGAGAAGCTGATGACATAGTCCCAGACATGGAGGCGCTTGCAGATTTTGGACCAGCCGACGATGTCCTCCGCAAAGGAAACGTTCATGGGGCAGTCGCTGTCCAGCGTATGGGAGAAGCAGCATTCGATGCTGCAGAGGCGGACACAGACGTTGGGCGCCGGCTTCACGAATTTGGGCGGTTTGCGGGAATACTGATAGGCGAAGGTGGAGATGAACTTGCCGGGGAACTCGTCCCGCACGGCGTCGGCGATGGCGTTGACGAAGTGGATGATGGGGCCGGCCTGGCTGCCCTCCTTCTCCGCCAATGCGGTGCAGGCGGCGCATTGGCAGTATTTCATGTTGTCGTTTTGGGAGACGCTGAAAAAGATCTTGTCCGGATTCTGCCGCATCCAGCTGCGGACGGTTTCCGTGGCGATTTTCAGCACGTCCGGATTGGTGAGGCAGAGCTGGGCGTCCTCGCAGACCCGTTCGCCGTTGATTTCCGAAAAGTACTCCGGATGGCTGACGCGGTAGACGTCGGGATCGATCAGCACATACATGGAGTGGCCGCCGCCCACGTGGGAGATGTTGCCACCCCAAGCCTCTCCCCCATCGATATATATGCCATTGAGCTTGTTACGGATGGCGAAGCCATTGGGGCGGCTGGAGAAGTAGTCCACATCGCGGTTTTCCAGCGGAGGCACATAGACCGTGCGGAAATCCCCCAATTCCACGGTTCCCCTGTTGGGCAGCCGGATGCAGTCCGCCGTGAACCAGCGGCAGTCCAGATAATCCTCCAGAAAACTGTAGACGGCGTAGAGGACGCCGCGCTTGCCGCCGGCCAGCAGGAGATTGCCGTTCTTGCTTTCGATGTGGATGCCCTCCAGGCCCAATTTGGCGTAGTCCACGCTGAAGCCGTAGTCCGCCAGCTTGGGGTTCCGACCCACGAAGATGAGCTGCTTTGGCCAGCCGTCGGTCCCTTCGATGACGGGCAGGGTCTCGCCGGTCATCTCCTCCAGATGGCCTTTGAGGTCGTCCGCCGCCGTCCGTTCCGTGGGAGTGGCGTCCGGCGGGAGCACGATGGCCGTCTGGCCGGTTTTCAGCGGGACGCCGCCAATGGCCACGCGGCGGTCGCCGATGCGGGCCACGCTGTCCTTCCAGAAGGCCTGCATGGACTCCAACGCCTGACGGCAGATGGGCTCATTCCCCAAACCGTTCGGCTCATTCAGGTAGGCTGTAACTTCATCTAACATCTTCTCGCGGAATGCCTTAGTGAAAATCTTGTCGGATTTGCACATTCTTTCCTGCAACAAGTCCATGCACTTGGCGATATCCTCATCCGTCATGCCCAGCCGAATGGCGCGGGACACGCTCTCCCACTGCAGCTCCGACGGCAGCGCGTCAAGAAACTCATTCAGCCGCGAAGGGCCTTCGGGATACTGCATGGCGCCGCAATGCAGCATGTCGCCCACATGGCGGGAGACGACCGCAGGGTCCTTGGCGGCCTTCGCCAACAGGCAGGAGAAGTCCGACTTGGCCAGATTGTTGGCCTTTTCGTAGACTCTCTGGAAGGCCTCCATCTGGCCGGTGGCAAGGTAATGGCGGCCCAACAGCTGGCATTCGTACTGCGTCGGGTTCTCCGCCTGCTCCATGTGGCGGATGTGCTCCTCCGCCGAAAGCTCCATGACAATCTCCAAATCGTCCATTTCCTCCGTCGCGTCGCTTGAATTGAGGAAGCCCAGCGGATGGAAGGAGATGCTGTTGTCGGGGACGGAGAAGGTGACGGACACCTTCTGCCATTCCGTCGTGATTGGCGTGTACGCTTCGGCGATGAAGCCCCAGCCGAAGGAGTCCCAGCCATAGAAGACAAGGGACTTGGCGGTGCCGCCGCCGTGGCCGTCGCAGCGGACATAGGCCGTCGCGCGGTACAGCGCGTATGGAACCACCTCCAGATTGCGATGATCGGAGACCACCCAATATTCCTTCCCGCCGACATGGAGGCGGTGGCCACGGGTGCCCGAATGGGCGTTCTCCATCTCGACGCCCGTCTTCTCGAAGTCCGGATCCGGCCAGAGGTTGTCCTGCTGAGCACGGCAGAGGCATGCAAACAGGATGAAAACAGCAAACAAAAGTTTCATTATGTTTCCTTTATGATATAAAAGTGAATAAAAAAATCATGAGAGAGGCGAATAGGATGCTTTACTATAATCGGCGTGATTCAAAGGGCAACTCCCGCGACCCACAGAAACCACAATTGCAATGAATTTAATGCCCTTGTGACGGGGGACGAGGGACGGGAGATGGGAGGACTGGGACGCGAGACGGGAGACGTAAGACACGAGACGCGTAAGTCACTGATAAAACGTTACTTTTCACTCTTCCCGTCTCCCGTCCCACTTTTTCCCGTCTCTCGTCTCACTTTTCACTTCCTCCCGTCCCCCGTCCCTCGTCTCCCGTCCATGTTCTCTCGTCTCGCGTCTCATCGCCACAAGAGAAAAAAAGACAATGGGGCATTTGCAAACTGGACAGCGGCATTTAAAATATTGACGTTTCCGCGTTTCTAACTGTTGTGGTTAGAAAAAGGGGTGGAAGCCGACGTTACACCAAAACAGAAAGCAATGAATATGGACAAACCGTGCCGCTTGACCAGTATCCTGCTACTGACCGTCCTGCTTTTCTTGAGTGCCTGCAGACATAATGCCCCAATTGCGCTTGTGGCGCCTGAATTTGGCAGCGTTGTCACCCACATGCGCGAAGACTGGCGTCAGATTTTGGCGGAAAACAGGGATAAGGAGGCAAAGAACTACCCTGGAGACTTCTATAAGGATGTCAAAGGGCAACCTGTTCCCATTGTTTTCACATGGGAGACACCACTGCCACCGCCATACACGCTTGAAATTTCTACTGACCATGAATTCAAGAGAATAGACCGCGTCATCACAACCGAAAGCAAGAGGGTCGAGGTCTACAATCTTGAGATTGACCGCGAATACCGCTGGCGTGTCCATGCCGGCGGAATTTGCTCTGGCACCTGCTCCTTTAACACGCAAGGACCCTTCCGACAGATTTTTGTGTCGGCCACGGGTCCCGTCAATGTGCGCGACTGGGGTGGCAAGGAGATTCCCAACGTCGGTCGCACCCGTCAGGGCCTCCTCTACCGCGGCACGCAACTGCAGACGCCTTTCGCCCTCAATGAGCAGGCGCGTACCGTCATGCTTAAGGAACTCGGCATCAAGACCGATCTCGATTTGCGCTATGACAGTCAGGTCGAAGGCATGACTGGCAGCCCCCTGGGGCCCTCCGTAACGTGGTTCCATTACGCCATCAACGCCTACAATAGCTTCAAGCCCGAAAATCGGGAGGCGCAGTTTCCCTTGTGGCGCGACACAATGCGCGTTTTCGCCGACAAGAACAACTATCCCATTTATTTCCACTGCTATGGCGGCGTGGATCGGACAGGGGAAGTCGCCCTTCTGCTCAATTTCCTCCTCGGCGTCAATGAGGAACTTGCGTTCCTCGACTACGATTTGAGCACCATGGCCAATTTCTACCGCCATCACTCAATTGCCTATTTGCAGCAGTGGCTCAAGAACTTGCAGGCCTATGCCCCCGAAGGCACACGCAGGGAACAGGTCGAAAAATATCTCTTGGCCATCGGTCTTTCTCAGCAGGAAATAGAGGCCATTCGCGACAATCTCACGGAGAAATGAAGCAAGCGACTAGGACTTGCCTTTCGAAACATGGATATGCAGAAAAAGCTGTCCGCATACACTCTGTCGCCGCATCACTCTGTAAGGGATTACAGCCATATTTCGAATTGCCAACTGTGAATTGCACATTACAGTAATGAACGATGATTGCTGCCGCGACGAGGAATGCGGACGATGAATTCAAGATGCAGACAAAAGGAGTTTTCATGTGGTTTGACAAGGTTGTTTTAGGGCTGGCGGTATGGACGCTGGCGGTGTCGTCCTATGCGCAACAGACTGAACGCCAGTATTTTCTGGTTGACCAGCGGACACAGATGCCAGTCTTGAGCTATCCCGTGCAGCCCAACTGGCTGGCAGGCGGCAAGACCACCTGGACCACGGAGCCGGCCACGCCCGTCAGCTGGTATGTGTGGATGCTCTCTCCCGATCAGCAGGTCAAAATCATCTTCTCGTCTCTGGCCGTGCTTCCCGCCGTGGGCCAGATCCAGCAGGTTCCCTTCCTGCAGAATCCGGTCCTGTTGGCCAACACGTGGCTGCCCAACGTCCAGACGGACCACAAACTGACGAACGTGCGGCTGGTGGAGGCGCATTTCACCCCGCAGCAGCCGGACCGCAATCTGCTCGAATCCCGCATGCGGCAGGCGCGGGAGCATGGCATTCAGCCGACCAACTTCCTGTTCACGGAGCTGACCATCCACTATGAGGGACGGCGCGACGGCAAACGCGTCATCGTGGTCTTCGCCATCCCCATGCTGGCGACGGAAAACCGACCGGGCATGGGCTATTCCACGGTCGTCGAGCTACTTTTCCCCATGTCGTTCAGTTGTCCGCCCGAATTGGAGACGGACACGCGGGCGCGGCTGGAGCAGATGATAAAGAAGGTGCAGATGAATCCGCATTTCACGGCGGTGGTCAATCAGATCGCCTCCCAGCGGACGGCGAACTGGCTTCGCGTCCAGAACGAGATCCGCAACCAGCAACTGGAGGCGGCCGCCAACACTTCCGCCACCTTGGACCGCGTGCGGGACAAATGGTCCGAATACATCCGCGACGTGGACACGGTCTCCAACCCGAACACCGGCGAGAAGATGTTTGTGGACAACCGCTACGACCATGCATGGATCAACAGCGACAACGAGGTCATCTACCACAACAACGGCTTCAACACCCCAAACGCCAGCACGGCCTCCTTCGACCCGAACAGCAACGCCCTCTTCAACCAGACCCAATGGCGACAGCTAAAATGACGGAAAGCCTTGCGGCATAGTCACATATCGATTTTGCGAAAAAGGCCTGTCCATTTCCGCCCTCTGCCATGGAAGGCGGCGGAACGCTTTGGGGTATTCGATGGATTCTGTGGATTATAACGGAGTTCTACATCCATGTCTATATTGAATATTGTAAAGGCGGAATGGTTGCTGTTGGCGACGGTCTGCGTCTGCGCCGCCAAGATGCCGGAAGGCTCCAGCGTCAATTGGAATCTCCAAAACGCATGGCGAACCGCTTCTGCGGCGCGGGAACGCATCTGCGTCAACGGCGTCTGGCAATGGCGCAGCGAGTCCCGCGAGGTGAAGAAGACGGCGACGACGACGTATCATTGGAGCGAGACCTACGATGAGTCGGTTACGGACAAGTGGTCAATCATTGAGGTCGATGGGGCGCGGTCGACACTGTCGCTGGACAGGGATGTGACTTGCGATGGCACGCCGTCACTGCGCTTCGAGACGGACATTCCCATCGCCATGAACTATTATTTCGTCAGGTATCCCTTAAGCGGATGGAAGACGCTGTGCTGGCAGAATGTCGAATTTGATGTGCTGAGCCAGCTTGAAGGCTCTCCTGTTCATTTTGAACTGCGGGATGCGCGTGGCTTCCGCTTTTTCACAAGCAAGTCTGCTCCTATACCGAAATCGGACAGCTGGCGGCATGTCACCATGCGAATCCAGGTACCGGCGGGTTGCGAGAAGCTGAATCTCATCGCCTTGCGGACAGAGGGGCCGGAGAAGCGAATCCATGGCAAGCTGTGGATGACCAATCTGCGCGTGGGGGATGTCCCTGTGCCGACGGTTGCCGCGGTGCCTCCGCCGACGGATGATGCCTGGGGTGATGCCATCGTGCCGAATTTTTCCGTGCCGAGTCTGAATCATCCGCTGTGCTGGCCCCATGAGACGGACGCGATGGCGAGGCAGCCCGAAAAGGCGTCAGCCGCATGGTTCCGCCGTGACGTCGAGGTGCCGCCCTCGTGGATTGGACGCCGCATCATCCTGCATTTCAACGCTTTGGCAACGGATGCATTCGTCTACTGCAATGGCGAGTTTGCCGGCCAATTGGGCTTTGACGGTGGTGATGTGGACGTGACGAAATGGGCCGTCCCCGGCAAGGCGTTTACGGTGTCGATTTTGATTGTCCACCGCCAGTCAACGGAGTATCTGCCGCTGTTGACCACGGTTGATTCCCGCTGGCAGACGATTGGCATCAACGGCGATGTCTATTTGGATTCAACGCCAATCGGCGTGACGCTTGGCGACTGCCGCATCGTGACGGCCGTGACGCCAGAGAAAAACCTGTCCGTCACGGTGCCCCTCCATGTGCCAAACGGCGAAGACACAACGGGCCTGAGCTGGCGCTGCAGGGTGGTGGATGACGATCGCGTCCTGTTGGACATGAAGGGCAACCTGCCAGCTGACGCAACGGCAATCGCCGTCCAGGCCCCCTTGCCAGAGGCGGTCTGTTGGGATGTGGGCCAACCAAAGTTGTATATTCTTCATTTGCAATTACTTAGAGAAAATTCCATCATAGACGAGCTGCTTCCCGTTCGCTTCGGATTCCGTGAATTCAAGGTCGAAGGACGGCATTTCATGCTCAATGGCGTTCGCCTCAACCTGAAGCCATGCGCCTATTGGGGGCTCTTCGGGAATTGGTTCACGACGGAGGCGATTCGCCATTGGATCCGCAACGCCATGAAACTGGGGTACAATTATGTGTACACGGATGCCATCAACAATCCGGGGCGGCCGGATCTGATTCCGCATTTTCTTGACATCTGCGATGAAGAGGGCATGTTGGTCGGCGTGGACACCCTGCCGGTGAACGGCATGTTCGAGGCCATTTTCCAGAAACCTGTTGAGGAGCAATGGCTTCGCGTCGTCAGTCATGCGGTGGTGCCGAATGTCAATCATCCGTCCGTGGTGATGTGGCGCATGAACATGAACGCCCGCGGCTATGGTCAGGATCAGAATCCATATTATCTTGACGGCAAAAAGGACTTCGCCCCCGACTCGGACGCCGCCGTGGCGACCAAGGGGCTGCTTCGCAGCAATGAGTTGGTGAAGGCACTTGATCCGACGCGGCCGACGTACAATCATGCCTGCGGCCGCATCGGCGAGCTCTACACGCTGAACAACTATCTCGGCTGGCCTGAAATTCAGGATTTGCGTGAATGGCTGAAAGTCTGGGTGGCGGAGGGCTCCAAACCGTTGTTCATGGTGGAGCAGGCCACGCCGTATCCAGGGGATTTTCAGATGCGCGACCCGACCCATTGGTGGCGAAACGAGCCGCTTATGACGGAATACGGCGCCATCTGCCTGGGCGACAGGGCCTACGAACTTGAGAAGGACGAGTTTGTGGATGTCCCCGCAACCCATTGGCAGCCGGACTCGCGGACATGGCGTTCTCTTTATACCTATTATACCTATCGGTTTCCGCCCATCGTCGATGAATGTTCGGCCGCATACTACGAGGCCATGCTGCCGGCGTGGCGGACATGGGGCATTTCAGGCGGCGTCAATGCGTGGGAAAATGCGTTTCGGCGGGTAAAGAAGCAGAAGAACGGCCAGACCATTGGAATGCCGGAGATTCCGGTTCCAATCGATTGGAAGAACCTCCAAAGGCCCGGTTTCGTGTATGACCGTTGGCGCTATGACGAAGGCGGCGGCGGTGAAATCCGCTCCTTGTTCGACCGCGGTCTTCCGGAGGAGGAAGAGTTTTTTGAGCCAACGCTCCGCGCGACAGTCATGCCGAAGCTGATTGCGCCGTTGTACGCCTACATTGGCGGTCCCGAAACGCGCTGGTACACCGTGGAGCATGCCTTCCGCGCCGGCGAGTCCTTCGAAAAGACGATCATCTGCATCAATGACCGCCGCAAGGAGGCGGCCTTCGACATTCGTTGGAGCTGCCGCGTCGGCGATGCTGTCGTCGCCTCTGGCAAGGGACGTGTGGCGGTGCCGCCGGGCGAAGTCCGCAAGCTTTCCGTCAAGCTGGCCGTTCCCGAGCTGGAAGAACGGCAAGATGCTGTGTTGCAGGCTGTTGTGACCGTGGATGGCGAAGCCGTCAACGTGAAGGATTTCATGATGGAGTTCCATCCGAAGACAACCGCCGCTGCAACGTCTCCCACGGGCTGGGTGCTGTATGACCCCGAAGGGCAGACGGCAAAGGCGCTTTTGGCGATTGGCATTGACATGCCAGTCATTGCCACATCGGAGGAGCTGCCGACGGATTGCCGCGGACTGGTGATTGGCTGCAAGGCGCTTGAGGGCGACGTTCGATTCGAGGCGTTTGACCGACGGGTCCGCGAGGGGCTACGCGTGATTGTGTTCGAACAGAGCGCGGCGACGCTGCAGCGGACGTTTGGGCTTCGCACATTGGCCTCCGGTCTGCGGTCCGTGAACATCCGCGCGGCGGGTCATCCGGCCCTGAAGGGCATCCGTCCGGAGGATTTGAAGGATTGGCGCGGCGAGACGAGCCTGGAGCCACTGACGATGGAGCGACCGGACTTGCTGGCGGAGCAGCGTTTCATCGGAGACCATCACGTCTGGCGCTGTTCATTGGAGGGAGTCGTCGCCTCCACCGTGGTGGAAAAGCCCCATGCCATGGGATGCATCCCCTTGCTGGATGCGGGGTTCGATTTGCGTTACATGGCCCTTTGGGAGACCACGACCGGCAAGGGATCCATGTTGTTCTGTCAGCTGGACGTGACAGACCGTGCCGGAAAGGAGCCGGCGGCCGACCGCCTGCTCCGCAATGTCGTGGAGTATATGGCGACCCGCGGCGACGCACAGGCGGCCCAGCTTGTCGACGAGCCGTCCGCCGCAAATTCCCATGATGTCTTTCTGCTGAAACGGGACACCGCCTTCGACACGCAGTCCCTGAAGGCATTCATGGATGCTGGCGGCGTGGTGATCGTCTCCGGAGCCAAAGCGCAGCCGGCCGCCGGCCTTGCGATGGCATTCGGCTTTGCCGTCAAAGAGGATGTCCGCTGGAAGAATGCGCTGTCAAGCGCCGCCTTGCCGCCGGAATTGCGCGGCGTGTCGCCTGCGGAGGTGCATTGGCGGGACCGTCGGACGGTGCCCGTCGTCACAGCGGTGCCGTCCAACGGCTGGAAGTCACCCAGCGGGGTGCTGGCGGTGATTCCTGTTGGGAAAGGCCGCATGGTGTGGCTGTCCGGCTGTCCAGAGGACTTCTCGAAGGAGGAACGTCCGGACTTGGGCTTCACACATGTGAACAGCGTCCGACTGATCACGATGGCATTGGCCAACGCGGGTGTCCAGGTGGGCCCCGAATGGGCGTCCTTCATCACAAAGGGCGTGGAAAGACCGAAGGAGGCGGAAATCTACGTGGACACGCGCACGGAGCATGACGACCCTTATGCCAACATGCGATGGTAAAAGGATATGAATCCAGCCATCTTACTCTGCAATAAAACGCATGCTAATGAATGCATTTAATGAATGTCGTTTTCTTGCCGCAAAAGGAGTCTAGAATGGTGAAAAAACGCGTTCAAAAGAGCAAAAAACGCACCTGTTTTTGGGGCGTTTGCCCTTTGCGCGCATCCACGATGCCCTTCCTCGCATTTTAGGGGCAAACCTGTATATTAATACATCCCCTGCCCCATAGGCCCTAGAATGGCCAGTTTTCGAGACATGGCCATTCTTGCATTTTCTTTCATTTCATTGCAGAAATTCGAAAGAAGGCGGCTCACGGCTCCGGAAGGACCACGAGCTTCACGGGCTTCCAGATGCCCGCCGCCCACATGTCCTTGGCCACTTTCACATGAAGGACATGGTGTCCGTTCGCCAACGCCTGAAGGGGGATGGCGAAGGGCTGGTCCCACATCTTGTCGGGAGGCTCCAGCTGGGAGCCGATGGCTTTGCCGTCCAAATAGAACCATGCGAAGCCATCGATGGCGCCGCAGTAGATGGCCAGACGGGTTGTCTCAGGGGCCGTATAGTCGAATTCCAGCTCGTACCATGCCTCTCCATGGAAATCCCCATAGCCCTGTTCGGTCCACGGGGCGGTGACTTGAATGGACTTCCAGTCCGGATGGGGGGCGGCGAACCATTGCTGCTGGTCGCCGACCTTTTCGGGGTCCGGACGGAAGCGCCACGTCAGCGGCAGTTCCACAATCTCCTTTTCCACCAGCGGCGGCAGATAGAAGGACTTCAGGCGGTTCAGGCAGCCCTGCGAGAAGTCGAAGTGATAGGTTTCGGCCAGTCGGCAGGACTCCTCATGGGCCTTGGAGCCGGCGATTTGGCAGTGTTTATCCATGGTCTTCTGGTTGAGGATGACGGCCTGCACGGTCTGGTCATGGGCGAAAATGACCCAATCCACCCGTTTCTTCAGCCGTGGCTCGTCGGCGACGGCCGCTTGGGCCTCGTTCAAAAAGGCTCTGGCGGCGTCCAAATCGTCCAACGTGAGTTCAGGGCAGTAGATGATGTTGGTGTCCTTGATGTTACGGCTGGACATCTCCTCCCGCCCCTTGTAGAAGGCGCCGTCTAGATAGAGGAAATAGGCATTCATGGATTCGGCGGCAGCGCCGTAGTACTGATGGCAATGTTGGGCGAGCAGCTTCTCGAAGGACCACGCCTTGGCGCCCCAAAGGGCGTCCGCCCGCAGACGGTAAAGCAATGGATTGCTCCAGACCGACTGCCAGCTTTCCGGCAGGTACTGGTTCGCGCCGTACTGGCGGTGGAGCTCGATGAGGGAGAGGAAGCTGTAGCGCAGGCCGCTCCAGACGCTGTCCGGATAGAGATAGTTGTCATAGTCGTAGATGGCCAGCTGACGCATGCCGGCCTCCTTCCAACTGCCCAGATGGCGGGTGACAGTTTCGGGGAAGAGGTTCGGCGGCGCGAGCAGATAATAGCAGTACTTGATGATGACATTATCCTCAACCTTTTGGAGCACAGGACCTTCCCGATTCGAGCCATAGCAATAGGTCTCGATTTTCTTGCCGGGGCAGAGCTTGGCGATTTCACGCGCCACATAATTGACGAAATCCATGGTGCGGTCCGACATGGGAAGGGGCTTGGTGGTCTGACCGGCGTCCAGCGGCGTGGCGTCGCCATAACGCCGCCATGGCCCCTGCCCGTGGTCGCGGTCCTGCTTGCGGCAGTTTTCGCATTCGCACCAATAGCAGGGCTCGTCCTCCGCGCAAAGGGCGAAGCTGTCATAGTCGGGATTCTCCTTGAAGAAATCCGCGATGAGACGGACGGCATAGGCCCGCAGTTCGGGGTTGCTGGTGCAGGGCTGGTTGGGAAGCTTCAGAGGGGACATCTTGACCCGCTTGCCGTCCACCAGCGGCCACCACTCCGGATGGTCGTCGGTGATGAAGAGATGCCAGCTGTGATTCAGGGTCTTCATGGGCGAGCCGCCGCGCCACGGGCGGAAATCGATGGTGCGATTGGCCGCGAGCCACAGGCTGTTCAACCCGTTGCGCAGACACCAGTCCAGCAGCTGTTCATAGTTGGGAAAGCGCCAGCCGCCGTCCATTTGGAAGATCTGAGGGGAGAACATGGTGCCGCGAACCGTGTACGGCGGAGAGCGGCGGATGGGAGCTGTCGGCAGGGAGAGGGATGTCCGTTTCGGAAGCGTCTCCCCTTCCGGGCCAGGCGTCAGCCACGAGCAACCCTGCAGGGTGAAATAGTGGTAGACGGCGTAGAGGGTGCCGCGGTCGTTGACTCCTGCCAGATTCAGGCTGCCTTTGGGGTCGCGGGCGATGAAAAAGCCGTCTTCGGTCAGGTCGGACGGCAACGGCATCGATGCGGCGCGGCCGATGCGGAAGGCCGGCTTCCCATTGTCCGTGGCGGTGATTTCGGGGGCATGTCCCGTGATGGCCTTGGCCAGGCGGGCGGTCTCCCATGCGGCGAAGCGCTCCGCGTCGCTGGCGTCCGTCGGCAGCAGGATGGACTCCATGGCGCCGCTATTCTCCATGGGCACGGGAGAGGCGGCCAGTTTCACGCAATCCAATTCCACACGGACCAATCCCACCTCGCCGACGCCGTTGGTGCCAAGCTGGACCAGGCAGCGCTCCATGTCCGCATCCAACGTCTGCTCAATCACCAGCGGCGAGTCGGCGCCGTTGCCGTGGACAGCTCCTCCGTTCAGCAGGGCGTAGCAGGCCGTGGACTCCGGCGTGAGCTCAACCGTCAGCCGATAGGTTCCCGCCGGCAGGCTGACATACTGCAAAATGACGGCGGAATGGCCCTGCTCCTGCTTGAGAAACACGGTCCGGGGCTGCATGCCGCTCTCCGCCCCTTCGGACAGGCGGAAACTGCAGCCCGGCTGTTGAACCGCAAACTGCCAGTCAGCCAGCACCGCTCGGCTGATGGCACTATAGCGGAAGTCCCCGTTGCGCAACAGCCAAGGACTGGCGGTCACCTGTAGGCAAAGCAACGCCAACGGACCAATGATCATTCGTCTCATATTCAGCCTCTTTTGTAAGTTGATGAACTGCAAGTAGATACGAAAATCCAGGCATGGTCAAAGCCACACGCACCTTCCCTAGCGTGCCCTACATGGAGCGAGAGGCGCGGAATGTGTCGAGAGGCATCAAATTCCAAGCATGCCGCCAAGAATCATCAGCACAATGCCTAACACGATCAGGCCCAGGCTCTTCTTGCATTTGTCGAAGTGGATGATGGCGAAGATGATATTGGAGATTTGGGTGATGATGCCCAAAATTCCCCAAAGGATGTGCTCCTTGAATTCGTCAATCAGCAGGGCGATGACGCCAATGAGATAAATGATAAGTCTCCAACGGTCGTGAGAATCATGGCTGGCCTCCATAAAGATGGTTGTCATTGCGGGGACGGAATGAAAGGCGGCTGAAACGCAACGGTGCCTGCGGGGCGAATTCCCTGCAGACACCATGCACAACGGGACGAAAACGGGAGGCGGCGCGAAGGGCATTCGGCGGCGCCCCCTTATACCATATACTATATATAGGAGCTTACAGCACCACGGAGAAGGCGGTGGTCGCGTTGATCTGCTTGCGGATGGCCTCCAACGCCTCCGCGGGCAGCATCTTGTCCGTGCGGAGGAAAGTCAGGGCGCGCTTCGCGGTGGGATCCAACGGCGCATGGATGTCTTCGATGTTGATGTTGGCGTTGGCGCAGGCTCCCGTGATGACGGAGAGGACGCCCGGCCGATCTTCATACTCGATGACGGCGATGTTGCCGCTGGGCACGAAATAGAGCTGGTCGTAGTCGTTGATGCGGGAGATCAGCAGATGGTTCTCCGTGACGGTGCCCCGAATGCTGGCGCTGCCGTTGTTGCTCTCCAAATCGATGGTCATGGCGTTGCCGTAGCGCTTGCTCTCATCGGTGGGACGCAGCTCGATGGCAATCCCCTTGTCCGCCAAAAACGCCTGTGCTTCCTGCGGATCCTGCTGGAACTCAAAGTGTTCGGACAAAGCAGCGCAGATGGGGGAGTAGAACCACTTGGCATATTTGCACAGGTCGCCGTAGAAACTGCAGTGGATGTTGCTGATGGCGGCGCGGGTGCCCAGATAGTTGCGGGCCACCGTGGTCAGATAGAACGCCAGCCGCTGATAGCTCTCGTCCAGCCCGTCCGGAATGGCCTTGTTGACGACATAAGTGTTGACGCCCTGGCGGTCATAGGCCACAATCTGCTCGGCGGCCCGCTTGGCGGCGTTGAAATTGGCCTCGTGGGTGTTGGCGCCCAAATGGGGCAGCATGACGTCCGCGATGTCCGCCACGGACTTGGGGCCGGCCGCGTCGGCGGGATAGACGTCGTTGCAGAAGAGCAGATTCTTCTCCGCCTTGGCCGCGCGGAGGTCGTCTTCGTTGATGATGCCCGCGCGGGCGCAGTTGATGAGCATGGCGCCGGGTTTCATTACGTCGAACAGCTTCTTGTTGATCATGCCGCGGGTCTCGTCGTTTTCGGGGATGTGCAGGGTGATGATGTCCGCCGCGGCGAAGACGGCCTCGATGGTGTCCAGCTTGACGCCCAGCTCCTCCGCCTTGGCGGCCGGAATGATGGGATCGTAGGCCAACAGGGTCATGTCAAAGCCGGAGGCGTGTTTGGCAACCAACTGGCCGATATTGCCTAAACCAATGATGCCCAAGGTTTTGCCGGTGATTTCGCGGCCCATGAACTTCTTCTTCTCCCAGCCGCCGGCGCGGGTGCTGGCGTCCGCCGGAATCAGATGGCGATAGGCGGCCAGTGCCATGGCGAAGACTTCCTCCGCCACGCCGTTGGAGTTGGCGCCGGGGGTGTTCATGACGTCAATGCCCTTCTTGCGGGCGTATTTGATGTCAATGGTGTTGTAGCCGGCTCCGGCGCGGACAATCACCTTCAGCTCCGGAAGCAAGTCCATGATCTCTGGCGTCATCTTCTCGCTGCGGACGATGACGATTTCGGTCTCCGGATGCTGCTTGACGAGCGAAAGTATCTCGGTATCAGCATCTTGTGTAACAGTAAAGCCTTCCTTGACCAGGATGTCCTTTGCCACTTTGTCGAGTTTTGTCGGAATCAGGACGTTCTTCATCTGGAGCATTCCTTCTATTGGGTTGCGAACAACGGCCTTTCGGCCGGTGGAATTGAAATCTTATACCTATATTACTATAATGTGGAAACGCCGCTTTGCCAATGGAGACGCCCCATTGAGCCAACGCGACGCCCCATGCTTCGTGGCCTCCTCGCTGGCTATGTCGTGTCTCTCTTCACCCTTCACCCTTCACTCTTCACTCTTCACTCTTCACCCTTCACTCTTCACTCTTCACTTTTCACTCTTCACTTTTCACTTTCTATCACTTTCGTTCACTCTCTTTCACTTTCCTTCCTTCTAGCTCCTCTAGCTCCTCTGCCCCCGCGAAAAATGTTTTTACTTTTTTCGATTTGCCAGTTTGTTTTTTGGAAAAGCCCCCCTATAGTAGTAGTGGTTAATTTTTCTGGTGTGGTGAGTCCCCGCGACATCATGTTCAACGAATACATGTCCAAGATTGGCTCCAATCACGAGACCAACAGCCAAAGAACTAAAGCAGATTCTAAAACAAAGATTTAACCAATCGAAAGAGAGTAACCAATGACGATCAAGAAATTAGCAATGGCGGTGATGGTGACTGCCTCAGTTGTCTTGGCTGGAATTGAAAACGAAAACTTCAGGCAGCTAACAACAGCTGATCTCATTGTGAGCAACGATGGATCGCAATTTTGGTTCCCAGCAGATGGCTTCTCACTTAAGGTACCAGCCCATACCCAAGTCTGGATATCTAATATTATTAAGAATTGGAGTTGTCTAAATCAGTGGAATCAGTCATCTTATCCAGATCTTGTTGATGAGAATGTCTATCAGATGACTACTGACAAGTTTGGCTACTACACGGTGGATAATGGGGTACTCTCTGACTTTCACTCTGGAACTACTGAAACCATGATTCTCACATACACTAATGACCAAAATAACAACCAATCTTCTCCTACTACCGGATATCTTCTTGGCAAATTTGATGAAGACACTGAAATCTTCCTTGCGATGACGCCCGTTGGAAGTAATGAAATGGTGAACTCATATCAGGAAGTAAGAGACGTTACGCAGGGTATCAATACTACGCTTAAAAGTAGAGTATGGCAAGTGCCAGAAGATCCAAATGATCCAGAGAATACAAATGTTATACCACATCTAGATATTGCTGGAAACATACGCATGAATTGGGGCTTCGATGGATTAACACCTTCTGGCAGAGAGTTTACCATTGCCTATGAAGACCTGGATTTCCCCGACACCCCCACTGGCCAGCCGCTTCCGGGCGTTCTGTTCAGCGGTCTGCTGCTCATGGGCACCGTTGGCACCGCCAAGCGTATACGCCGCCGCCAGACCAAATAGCCTATTCCAAAAATAGAATCAAGAAGACAGTCGTGAATTTCGCGGCTGTCTTTTTTTGTTATGTGCAAAGTTTGTTGATGGATTTTGATGAATGAAGGTTTAAGATAGATTCGTGTGTCCATGAAACAGGCAGTCAAATTCAGATAACTCATTGCTACTCATAATGTTATGACAGAGCTTAAAATATCTCTTTTGAGCAACTGTTCAGAATCTGTCTGCAAATGCTAAATTTGTGGTTGTATTTCAGCCCCGTTGGGCTGTGTAGACATGGGGTGATGCCTTGCCCCCGGGTTTCGCTTCGCTCAACCCGGGGTTACCACTATTGAGCCGCTCCGCGGCTCTTTTTTAGGGCAAGGTTGCATGTGAAACTGTCATGGCATGGGTTTGCAAGGCCCTGAAGGGGCCTAATTTACACAACTTCGGGTCAAGTGAAGCGAGACTCGGGGAAATGACCTCCACGGATTCAGCTGCCCCAATGGATCCGAATTACAACCACAATTTGAGCATTTGCAGCCGGAGACCTGAGACATGAATTCTGACGTGAGACATGAATTGACATCCATATACTTCATAGTATATTAACCTGACAGGTAAATGAATGTGGAGTTACAGTGGAAATTACATACCGAAACAGAAGACTCGAAAAGGTTTGCACCAATGCAGACGCTGCTCAAAAGGCATATGGCGAGCTCAACGCCCAAAAGTTGCATCAACGCATAGATGAAATTGGCGCAGCGGAAAACGTCGAGTTTATGCTAAGGTTCAGAATCGGACGCTGTCATCCCCTAAGACTAGACAGGAAAGGCACCTATGCAGTTGATTTAGTACATCCGTTACGTTTAGTGTTCTCAATATCAGGAACCCAAGTTGAAATCGCAAACATAGAGGAAATAGTAGATTATCATTAGGGAGGATTCAACCATGGTCAGAAAGAACAGAACCACCATCGCCACCCCGCCGGGGGAGACGCTTAGAGAGCAGCTTGAGACGATGGGAATCACCCAGCGTGAACTTGCGCGTCGAACCGGCCTCTCCGAAAAGCACATCAGCCATTTGGTGAATGGGGACGTGCTGCTCACGGCACGGACGGCATTGCTTCTGGAGGCGGCATTGAACGTTCCAGCGAGCTTCTGGCTGAGACTGGAGGCGACGTATAGGGAAAAACTGGCTCGGATTCAGCTTGAGACAAACGGCGCACACACCAGCACGAATCTTGTAACTATTTGAGTATCAATGACTTATATTTTTCGAGCACAATGTCTGCCGATGTCTTTTTGTGCTTCCACTATTGAGTCGCAAAGCAGGTTTCGAGGCTGTAATTCAGCCCCGTTGGGGCTGTGAAGTCATGATGCGCAGCCTTTCCCCCGGGTTTCGCTTCGCGGCTCTTCTCTAGGGCACAATGGCATGTGAGACTGTAATGGCACGGATTTTGCAAGGCCCTGAAGGGGCCTAATTTACGCAAAAATTACTGAATATCAGCAGGCTCCGTTTGCGGCTTCGGTCAAGAGCGCGTCAATGTCGTCAAAGGCGTTTTCAATGGCTTCCACATGGTATTGCGGATACATGCGGTAGATGGTGTCCGTGACTCCCGCCGCATCCCATTGGGCGAGCACGATGTCCGCCGACGTCTTTTTGTGCTCCGCATAATGCTCCAGCAGGTAGATGAAGAATTTCATTTCCGCATCCATGTCATTCACTCCTGATGAAGACGGAGGTTCTGGGGTCGCCGGTGATTTTTTCATTCTCCCACAAATCCAAAATGATGAACGGCGAGAACTCCCCCATGTCCAATTTCGGATCAATCAGCATCCGATAGGTTTCCGATGCAAGAAACATGCGCAACGCCGTCATGGGCTCAAAGCCGAATTTCTCGCTGATGAGCCGCGTGACTTCTCGATCGTAATAGTCCAATATGATGGCGGGAAGCTTCATCATGGGGCGATGCACTCCCTGAAGACAAGCGTGCGGATGGCCTTTGCCGTCTTGAAGGCAAGCTGATCCTTCAACTTCTGCGTCAGCAGGCGCCGCAAGGCCTCCTGTTCCGTATAGACGCCGCTGAAATATAGATTCAGCACGGGCATCGTATTGTCATTGGCCACTGGTCCCATGACGACATCTGCATCACATTCCACGGTCAATCCATGTCGATTGGCGTTGACAAATCGCAACCATTCCTCATCCGCCTTGCGGAATCGCAAGATCGCAAGGGACTGCCAGTCAGATTCCACGACTTCATACACAGAGACCGACGCTCTTCCAGTACGTTTGCGCATGACCTTTGACGTCGCCCATTTTGCGGCTTGGTTGTAATCGGTGGTCACATAGAAGCCATTGCTGAAATCCAGCTGCCGTTCTGAAGGAATCAGCCGCGGTTCGGAGACTTCAACATTGCTTCCATGGTACAGCAACATGGCAAAAACCTATACATTCCTCTATGCCATGGCATTACACACTTGCCGCCTCTTGCGGCAATGGCATTGGCGGAGAGACAGGGATTCGAACCCTGGAACGAGCAAGCTCGTTAACGGTTTTCGAGACCGTCCCGTTCGACCACTCCGGCATCTCTCCTGCAGACGAATCCGCTTGGTCATTCCATTAATATGGCATGGATAGGCGGAAATGCAACTCAGTAGACGGAATCTGGGTAATAATGGTCCTGCGCATTGTCGGACGTGATGATTTGGGACTTGACGATGATTTCGCGTCCGGTCTCCGCCGTCTTGCCCTCGCGGATGGCCTTGACGGTCTCGTCGATGGCGACCTTCAGCATCTGGGGCGGATAGGTGACCGTGGCCTTGACCAGGGGATCGCCGTCCAAAATCTTCTTGACGATGACCTTGGCGCCGCCGCCGCCCACGAAGGCCTTCACATCCTGACGGCCGGACTCCGCATATCCCTTCAGGGCGCCGATGAGCACATCATCGTCCCCTGCCCACACGGCGTCAATCTTCGAATACTTCATGAGGAAGTTCTCCATGACCGCCAAGCCCTTCTCCGTGTTCCAGTTGGCGGTCTGGGACTCCATGATTTTAATGTTGGGGAAGTCCTTGGCCAGCTCCTCGCGGAACGCCTCCACCCGGTCCGTGTTGATGGGGCACGGGATGCCCTCCATGACCAGAATGTCGCCCTTGCCATCCAACAGCTTGCCCATGGCCTGCGCGGCGGCGGCCCCGAAACTGCGGTTGTCACCATTGACGAAGATGTTCTCGACCTTCTTGTCCAACGGGTTGGAGACGACGGTCAGGAAGATGCCCTGGCTGACCGCCTGCTCGCAGATGGCCGTCAGCGGGCCGGGCTCCTGCGCCATGACCACCAACGCGTCCAAATCGCGGGTCAGCAGGTTCTCGATGCGGTCCACCTGGGAGGCGGCGTCCGCGCTGGTGACCAGAATGACCTCCGTCTTGCCGTCGGCCTCCAGCTCCTTCTTGGCCTGTTCGGCGCACCACACCACGCCACCGCTCCAGCCATGGGTGGCCGCGGGAATCGAGACCCCGATGCGGACTTTCTGTTCCGTTTTTCCGCAGCCCGCAAGGGCGAGGGCCAGCAAGACGAGAGGAATGCCTGCAAAAATGCGTTTCATGGATGTTTTCTCCTGATAGATGGTCAGCCAATTCAAGAAAGGACGCTATATTAATACAATATATATAAATGTAATACGGCATGGCGGAAACGCACGCCGCCAGCTGACAAAAAACGTGGGCGCTATGACAAATCTGACAGACAATGCGGAGGCACCGAATGCCATCTGGCGGGAATCCTTTCGGATCCTGTACTCCGATGTGGACCGCCAGGGGGCCTGTCGGCTGGAGAGTGTCTTCAACTTTCTACAAGAAGTGGCCGCCAACCATGCTGATGCGTTACATGTTGGATATAAACAACTTACAGAATCTCATCGGCTATGGGTGCTAGCCCGGTTGAAAATCGCCATGACCACGCTGCCGCCCCATGGGGCGACGATTCGCGTGGAGACCTGGCCCTCCGGCTTCGACCGCCTGTTCGCCCTACGGCAATTCCGTCTTTTTGGAGAGGACGGTGCCGAATTCGCCGTCGCCTCCAGCCACTGGGTTCTGCTAGACGCGGAGCGGCTACGTCCCCTGCGGGTGAAGGAACTGCTCGAAAACCGGCTGCCGCCTCATGGGAACCTGCCCGTGTACTTCCCCGAACTGGACAAGCTGGAACGGCGCGCCGTTGGTCGCCCCATGTCCATCCATGTGGGCGACAGTATGATAGACATCAATTTCCACATGAACAACGCCCGCTACGCCGGCATGGCCGCCGACTGGCTGGCGGAGGCGCGGCCCACAGCCCAAATCCGCGAGCTGCAGGTCAATTACGTTCAGGCCACCCGCCCAGGCGCGGAACTGCAGGTCGTCGGAGCCGTGGACGGACCGCGTTTTGACGTGGAAATCCGCGAAGGCGACCAGCTCCATTGCCAACTGGCGGGAACCTTCATCGGCGACGCCTCTCCCCTCACTGTATAGAAAAACCTCATTTATAACCATAATTCACTCTATATCAACAAGTAACAAAGGAAGAAAACCATGCGCATCGGTGTCATCAACTCTCTGAATCTCGACCGCCCCCAAGGCATCTTCGGCCACATCAAGGCGTTCGGTCTGTCCACCTGCCAGCTCTGCATGTGGAGCCCCACCTTCTACACGGATGAAATCGCCGAGCGGGTCATCAAAGAAAGCAAAGAAAGCGGCGTGACGCCCTGCGCCGTGTGGGCGGGCTACAGCGGCCCCGCCGTGTGGAATTTCACACAAGGTCCTGTGACTCTGGGACTTGTGCCATATGCCTATCGCAAACAGCGCATCGCCGAGCTCAAAAAGGGCGCTGACTTCGCCAAGAAGATCGGCGCTCCCGCCATCATCACCCACTGCGGTTTCATCCCCGAAAACATGACGGACTACACCTATCGCCCCGTGGTGGACGCCATCGGCGAGGTCGCCCAATATTGCAAGGATTTGGGCATCGGCTTCTGGTTCGAGACGGGACAGGAGACCCCTGTGGTTCTGCTGCGGGTCATTCAGGACATCGGCACCGGCAATCTGGGCCTCAACCTGGACCCCGCCAATCTGATCCTCTACGGCAAAGGCAACCCCTGCGACGCCCTCTCCGTCTTCGGCCAATATGTGCGCAACATCCATGTGAAGGACGGCATGGCTCCCACGGACGGACGCAACCTGGGGCACGAGGTGCAGGTCGGCAAGGGCATGGTCAACTTCCCCCGCTTCGTCAAGCTGCTTAAGGAGCTGAACTTCGACGGCGAATGGATCATCGAGCGCGAAATTCAGGAAGGCGCCGAACAGACGCGAGACATTCTGGAGACGGTCAACAACCTGCAGCTCTGGTGGAACGCCTAACTCGCTTATATTCAACGCTTTGCTCCCGTTTCGCATGGGCCGCGGCAAACGCCGCCCCAACGGGAGCAAGGCACCATCATTTTATATAACTTATTGGATATAAACAACTTACAACATAGAAACCGCTTTTTGACAACTGCAACATGATGCCATTGAAAATTCTGATATTGGGACTGGTGCAGGGCTTGACGGAGTTCCTGCCCGTCAGCAGCACCGGCCACATGATCATTGTGGAGCATTTTCTGAAGCTATCCGACGCCTTTCGGGAGACCTTCTTCACCGTCATCCAGCTGGGCTCCATTTTGGCCGTGGTCCTCTATTTTCGAAAGAAACTGCTGCCCATGGAGGCCCTGATGCTGCCTCCCGCCCGTAAGAAATGGTTCTGGCTGTGGGTTCGCATCATGGTGGGCGTCATCCCCTCGCTGGTCATCGGCGCCCTTTGGGGCAGCGACATTCAGGAGCGGTTGTACAGCGTCCAAACCGTGGCCATCGCCCTCTTCATCGGCGGCGTCGCCCTGGTCCTTCTGGAGCATTTCAAGCGGAAATCCACCACGGACGGCATCGAGAACCTCAGCTGGTGGCAGCTCATCGGCATCGGCTGCGCCCAATGCGTGGCGATGATTCCAGGCGTATCTCGTTCCGCCGCAACGATTTTAGGAGCACTTGGCCTAGGCGCCTCCCGCGAGACGGCCGTGGAGTATTCCTTCTTTCTGGCCATCCCCACCATGTTCGCCGCCACGGGCTACAGCCTGCTCAAGCACGGCGCCTCCCTCAGCGGAACGGAATGGGGCTACACGCTGTTCGGGCTGGTCGTGGCCTTCGCCTCCTCTTGGAGCGTCATCGCCTTCCTGATGAATTTCATCCGCAAACGGGACTTCAAGGTCTTCGGCTACTATCGGATTGTGCTTGGCCTCATCCTGTTCTTCACCTTGCGGTGACGACGCGGCGAATCGCAATTAGGAATTAGAAATTAGAAATTAGGAATTATCTAGAGCTTCTAGGGCTTCTAGAGCTAGCTAGTATGGCAATTGTTAGTTAGAAAGGAGTAACATCATGAATATCAATGAGTTGAAGAGCAAGTTCGAGTCGCGGCACGTGACCATTCAGGCGGGGTGCGGCGGACTGCCCGTGGTGAAAATCGCCAACGCCGCCGCCACAGCGGAAATCTGCCTCCTCGGCGCCCATGTCATGAGCTATATTCCTGCGGGACAGCAAGATGTGCTGTGGATGAGTTCAGAGGCCATCTTTGCGGAGGGCACCGCGCTGCGAGGCGGCATTCCCGTGTGCTGGCCGTGGTTCAGCAAGCATCCGGACATTCCGGAAGGCCCCACCCATGGCTGCGTCCGCCAATGGCTGTGGGACATTGACAGCGTCTGCGACGGCGACGACGACTCCACACGCGTCACATTCGCCCTTTCGGACAACGCCCACAGCCGCGCACACTGGCCCTACGCCTTTGACGTCAAACTGGAGGTGACCATCGGCAAAGCATTGGAACTCAAGCTTATACAGCATAACACAGACTCGCGGTCCGTCGTCCTCTCCAATGCGCTCCATACCTATTTTAATATTGGAGACGTCTCCCGCATCCGTATCGAGGGCTTCGACGGCCTGCAATATGTGAACAAGGTGGGGGAAATCCGCACGGAGACGCGCCATGGCGACATCGTCATCGACCGCGAAGTCGATGAAGTCTACCAGAACTGCGCCACGCCCGCCTACATCCACGATGCGGTCTTCGGGCGCACCATCGTCATCGAGAAATCCGGCAGCCAGTCCGCCGTCGTCTGGAATCCGTGGATTGCCAAGTCACAGCGGATGAGCGACTTCCCGAACGACGGCTACAAGACCATGGTCTGCGTGGAAACCGCCAACGCCATGGACAACGCCTTCGAGCTGGCCCCCGGCGAAACCGCAACTCTCTACACGAAAATCTACGTGAAATGACCATGATCATAGACAGCCACAGCCATCTTCCGTCGCCCGGCCGCGCAGGGCATAATTTCTCCGAAGCACGCCCTCAAATCGACGCATGGCGGAAACTGGGCATCAACGGCGCAATATTCACCACATGGCAGGGTGTCATGGCCGCCTCCGCCGATGACATCGAACAAGGCAACCGCGCCGCATTGGACATCTATGCCAAATTTTCGGACTTCGTCCTCCCCGGCGTCAGCGTCCATCCCAAATACCCCGAACTCTCCCTGCAATGGATCCACGAATTCCACCGTCAGAATCTCCTCTGGGCGGGCGAGTGGTGCCCCGCCGACCAGCTGGAATTCGATGCGCCGGAATACGAGCCTTTCTTCGCGCTCTGCGAAGAGCTCGGCATGGTCGTCCAATTGCACAACTCAAAGGGCATCATCCCCGTGGCCAAACGACACCCGCAGCTGACCATCGTGGCCGCACATGTCAATCACGCCTTCATTGGCGAAGAGGGGCAGCTTCCAAATCTATGGCTGGACATCAGCGGCCTCTACGGCGGCCTCTGCTGGCAGGCCCTCGAAAAGGCAAAGGATGCCTTCGGCACGAAACGTCTCTTCTACGGCACGGATTTCGACGGCTACGACCCTGAAATCTTCATCTACCGCGTGAAGACGCATTTCACTCCTGAAGAACAGCAGGACATCTTCCACCGAAATCTGCTTGCATTTCTGCGCAACAACAACATCAACAACGCCTTCGGGCTAAATTACTGACCATAAGAACCATGACGACGAAAACGCTCAATCTTTCCGGACAATGGTCCCTTTCCAGCACATCTCCCGCATTCGGCAAACGGACAATTCCCGTGGAGCTTCCAGGGGACAACTACAGCGCCCTACTTGACGCCGGCCTCATGCCTGACCCCTACTATGGCGCCAACGAAAACATCGTGCAGGATTTCCGCCGCTACACATGGGTCTTCAAGCGGGAGTTCGAGGTCTCCGACGAGTTGCTCGCCTCTAGTCATATCTATCTGGAAGCCAGCATGGTAGATTTGTTCTGCACCATCCGCATCAACGGCAAGATTGCCGTGGAGTGCGGCAACCAGTTCGCCGTTTACCGTCCGGACGTGAAACCCTTCCTCAAGAAGGGGAAGAACCGCATATCGCTGACCATCCGCCCCGTGGAGTCGGAGGCGGAGGCCATCGCGAAGACCCTGCCAAAGGAATACCCCATGAACACCGTCTGCAGCGTCAAAGGGATGAATCTGGTCCGCAAGCCCCACTGCGCCGGCGGCTGGGACTGGGGCGTCACCCTCATGACCAGTGGCGTCTATGCGCCGCTGGTGCTCAAAGGGGTCAATAAATCCCGCATCGACTATGTCTACACGAATCAGCACCACGAAAACGGCGTGGCCCATGTGACGGCGGTGGCCGTGCTCTACGCCCCCAAGCCCTGCGAACAGAAGGTCTCCTTCGCCTTCAACGGAATGACCAAAGCCCAAAAGGTCCAGCTGGCCGTCGGCGAGAACACGGTCGAGATGGATTTCACCGTCACCAACCCCCGCCTCTGGTGGCCCAACGGCTACGGCGAACAGAACCTCTATCCGCTCACCGTCAGCACGGAGGACGATGAAATGACGCGGGAAATCGGGCTGCGCTCGCTGGAAGTCGTCAACCAACGGGACCAATGGGGGCTTTCCATGACCTTCCGCATCAACGGCGTGGACATCTTCGCCAAAGGCGCGGACTGGATTCCCTGCGACGCCTTTCCAGGCCGCCAGACCGTTGAGCGCTATGAGAACCTGCTGGAGTCCGCCCGCCTCGCCAACATGAACATGCTTCGCGTGTGGGGCGGCGGCCAATACGAGAAGGACATCTTCTATGAGCTGTGCGACCGCAAGGGCATTCTGATCTGGCAGGACATGATGTTCTCCTGCTCCCTCTATCCCTCCTCGGAGGAATTCATCGCCACGGTGCAGGACGAGCTGCAGTACCAGCTGCGCCGTCTCCGCTCCCATGCGTCGCTGGCGCTGTGGTGCGGCGACAACGAGGTGCTCGGCGCCACCGGCTGGTTTGGCGGCAACCGCACCGCCTGGATCGTCAATTATGACCGTCTGAACCGCGAACTGGAGCGCATGGCGAGAAAACACGATCCCTCCCGCGTCTTCTGGCCCAGTTCCCCCTGCGGCGGTCCCGGCAACTTCAGCGACGGATGGCACAACGACTCGGAGGGCGACATGCACTATTGGGAAGTGTGGCATGGCGGCAAGAACTTCTCCGCCTACTACGGCATCAAGCCACGCTTCTGCTCCGAATTCGGCTTCCAGTCCTTCCCTTCGCTGGAGACAGTGGCCAGCTACTGCCCTGAGAGCGAGATGAACGTGTTCTCCCCCATCATGGAACACCATCAGAAATGCCCCACGGGCAACACCCCCATCATCTCCATGTTCAGCCGCTATTTCCGCATGCCGGAAAGCAACCCCGCCTTTTTCTATCTCTCTCAGGTTCAACAGGCTCTGGCCATCAAAACCGGCGTGGAGTTCTGGCGGACCCTCCGGCCCCGCTGCATGGGCACCATCTTCTGGCAGCTGAATGACGACTGGCCTGTCGCCTCTTGGTCCAGCATCGAATACGGTGGCAACTGGAAACAGCTGCAATACCACGCCCGACGCTTCTACATGCCTGTCATATCCACCATCATCAATCCGCCCTCCGAGCCGGAGGCCGCTCTCTACACCATCAACGACCACGACCACCCCGTCAACGCCAAAGTCACCCTGCGAGGCATGGACTTTGACGGCAAGTGCCTCTCCAAGGAGACCTTCACTCTGAAGCTGAAGGCGGGCGAGAGCTGTCGCGTCAAGGCGTTCCCCAAAGAGGAGCTGGAGAAACTGAAGGCAGAGGGTGTCTTCTTCGTCATGGAGACGGTGGTTGGCGGACTCCATGGCTCCCGCCATCTCAACGAGTTCTTCCTTGCTGAATACAAGGCACTTCCACTGCAAAAGGCCAATGTCACCATGACCGTGAAGAAGGTCAAAAACGCCTATGAGGTGGAAGTGTCCACCGACAAGCCGGTCCTCTATCTCACCTTGAGCGCGACGGGCATTCCAGGTCTCTTCAGCGACAACAGCATCACGCTGCTGCCAAAGGAGAACCGCACTCTGACGTTCACGCCACAGGGCCCCTGCACCGTGGCGAAACTGAAGGCGGCCCTGCGGCTGGAACATCTCCGCATGACCTACTTATAGAAAATTAGGAATGAGGAATGAGGAATTGAAATTGGAATGAGGAATTTTTCTAGATTTTCTATATCTTCTAGACAAATTTCTAATTTCTAATTCCTAATTCCTAATTTTTGAGCGCTCTCTTTGCCTCTTCCACGTCCTTCGCGATTTGCGCCATGAGGGCTTCCTGTCCCGTGAAGCGCATGCTGGGGCGGATGTAATGGTGGAATTCAATGCGTATCTTCTTGCCGTAGATATCGTTAGAGAAATCGAACAGATGCAGTTCCACAATGATCTGGGGGTCTCCCGTCTGACGAATGGTCGGGGCGTCCCCCACATACACGATGCCATCGATGGCCACGCCGTCCACAATGCCCCGTGCCGCATAGACGCCGTATTTGGGCAACATCTGGGACTGCTCCACCACATTGGCCGTGGGAACGCCCATCTTGCGGCCGACGCCGAGACCATGGCAGACTTCACCATCCACAAAATACGGCCGCCCAAGCATTTCCGTGACCACATCCATCCGACCGGCCTCCACGGCGGCGCGAATTCGCGTGCTGCTCACGGCAAAACCGTGGAGGGAGACGGACTCCACCAGCCGCGTCTCCATGCCCAACGGCGTGGCCAGCCGCCGCAGCTCCTCGCCCCCCGCCTTGCCGCCACAGCCAAAGGTCCAGTTTCGACCAACACAAAAGGAGACTATATCTAACTCCTTTATAACCAAATACTTATAGAAAAATTCATCGGAGGTGAGCTGGGCCAGCTCCAAATCGAAGGGGAAAACGACGGCACGGCGGATGCCGTTTTTGGCGAACAGCTCCAGTTTTTGGGCAAGGGATGTCAAACAGCGGAAGGGGACATCCGGCTGGAAAATCGCCCGCGGCGGTGGATTGAAGAATAGCACAACCGGTTCCGCCCCAAGACGTTGTGCATCCGACTGAACGGCGCGGAGGATGGCCTGATGGCCGATGTGCACGCCGTCAAAGGCGCCCAAGGCCAAAGAAATCCGCCTGCATTCCGCAGACAGTTCGGCTGGCGTGCGTACAATTTGGCAACCCGTGTCCCCTGACATTCCCCCTCCCCTGTCTTCAGAGGGCCTGCTCATTCGGCAATGGCCGCACCATTGCCATGAAATCCGCCAGTTCGCAGCCTTTGAGAGTCTCCATGTCCACGGCGTCCGCCACGGAGAAGGGGCCGCATTCCAGCCGCCGCAAGGCACTCATATGGGCGCCGCAGCCCAGCTTCCGCCCCAGATCCGCGCACAGAGTGCGGATGTAAGTCCCTTTGGAGCAATGAACTATAAAATCTGCACGGGGCAAGTCCACCATCGTGATGTCAAAGCGGTGAATGGTCACGGGGCGGGGTTCCCGTTCAATGACCTGCCCCTTCCGTGCCAGCTTGTACAACGCCTTGCCATTCACTTTTATGGCGGACACCATGGGCGGCACCTGCAGAATCTCCCCCGTCAGCGAGGCGGCGGCCGCCTTCAAATCCACTTCCGTCACCTGCTCCCAAGGATGCGTCGCCACAACGGCGCCCGTGGCGTCCTCGCTGTCCGTCTCGACGCCCAACATCAGGCTGCCGGCGTAGACTTTGTCCTCACCCATGAAATGCTCCTGCCATTTGGTTCCCCTGCCGAGCAGTAGAACCAGTAGGCCCGTGGCCATGGGATCCAAGGTCCCGCAATGGCCGACACGCCCCAGACGGAAACGGCTTCGGACGCAGTTGACCACATCGTGGCTGGTCCAGTCCTGCGGCTTGTCCACCAACAGCAGCCCGTCGATCTCGTTTACAGGCCCTTTAGGCATGGGACTCCTGCCCATTCGTTGGCGATGAAGTTGCATCTTCCTGTGCAGGAGCGACTTCCGACTTTTCAGATGCGGCATTCGACGGTGAGCCATCATCCAGATGCAGCTCCTCCAAGATGGACATGATGCGGTCGGCACGGGCCGCCGTGTCATCCAGCTTGAAATGGAGCCGCGGGGTGAATTTCAGAATCACCCGACGGGACAGCTCATGCTGCAGCACCGCCCGCCGCTTCTCCAGCAGCGCCGTCACGGCCGCCTTCCGCGCCTCGTCGCCGTAGACGCTGACGTAGACCGTCGCGTCCCGCAAGTCCTCCGCCACTTTCACGTCGGTCACGGTCACAAGGGCATGGGCGTCCGGACAGACGTGAATCTGAAACAGCCGGCCCAATTCGCGGTGAACCTGTTCGTTCACCCTAATCATGCGCTTCTGTCCCATAGGTTTACAGCTCCGGAGCCACAGAGACCAAATCAAAGACCTCCAGGCGGTCGCCCACTTCGAAGTCCTCAAAGTTGTCCAGTCGGATACCACATTCCAGACCGGATTTGACCTCGCGCACATCCTCCTTGAAGCGGCGGAGGCCCTGAATCTGGCCGTGGTAGATGAGCTCCTTCTGGCGGTAGACCTTCACCTTCGCGTTCACGCGCATCAGACCGTCGTTCACGCGGCAGCCGCAGATCTTGCCGGCCTTGCTGGTCTCGAAGACCTGTATGATTTCCGCCTGCCCAAGAGGCGTCTCGTGGACTTCCGGCTGGAGTTTGCCGCGCATGGCATCCTCCACCTGCTGAATCAGCTCGTAGATGATGGAATACAGCCGAATCTCCACGCCCTTCTGCTTGGCCAGACGGCTGACCCCCGGCATCACGCGGACATGGAAGCCCAATATCACCGCCTGCGAGGCGGCCGCCAGCACCACGTCGTTTTCATTGATTTCGCCAACGCCGCTGTGCAGCACAACAGGCTTGATGCGGTCCGACTTGATTTTGCCAATGGAGTCCACAATCGCCTCAATGCTGCCGCGGACATCCGTCTTCAGCACAATGGGAAGCTCCGGATGTTCCTCCTGCTCAAGGCGTTGGAACATATCGTCAAGAGACATGGTAGCGCCGCGGGTCACGTTCTTCTCGGCCCGTTCCTTCTGGATGGCGGCATCCGCCAGCTCACGTGCAACCCGCTCGTTTTCGCAGATGGAGATTCTGTCCCCCGCCTCCGGAACGCCGGAAAGGCCCATGACCTTCACAGGCGTGGAGGGCGTGGCCCGCTGAACCCGCTTGCCGTGGGAGTCCAACAGTGCGCGAACCCGCCCGAAGCACTGTCCGCAGATAAGGACATCGCCCACATGGAGAGTGCCGTTGCGGACCAGCACGTTGGCCGTGGGTCCCATGCCGCTTTCCATCTGCGCCTCAATGACTAAGCCCTCGAACTTCGCCTCCGGGTCGGCGCTGAGCTCCAGCATTTCCGCCTCCAGCAGGATGCGCTCCAAAAGGTCGTTGACGCCCTCGCCCGTGACGGCGGAGACGGGAATGACCGCCACGTCGCCGCCCCAATCCTCAGGGGTGATGCCATGCTGCTGCAGCCCCAGATACACCTTGTCCGGATTCGCGCCCGGCAAGTCCATCTTGTTCATGGCCACGATGATCGGCACTTTCGCCGCCTTGGCGTGGTTGATGGCCTCGATGGTCTGCGGCATGACGCCATCGTCGGCGGCGACCACGAGCACGGCGATGTCCGTCGCGTTGGCGCCGCGGGCACGCATTGCTGTAAATGCCTCATGGCCAGGAGTATCCAAAAATGTAATCGTCTGATCGCCCACCACGGCCACGCTGGCGCCGATGTGCTGGGTGATGCCGCCGGCCTCCCCTTGGGTCACGTGGGTGTTGCGGATATAGTCCTGCAGGGAGGTCTTGCCATGGTCCACATGGCCCATGAACACCACCACCGGCGGCCGTCCCACCTTGCGATGAGGGCGCACTTCCGGCGTGTACGTCTTCTCGCTGCCCTTCTCGCGCCCCTTCTCGCGGCGCTCGCGGACAAATTTGACCCCCTGCTTCTCGCAGATCTTCTCCACCAGCTCCACATCCAGAACCTGGTTGATGGCGGCGAAGATGTTCATCGTCATCAGGAAGCCAATCAGCTCGTTGGGCTTCTTGCCAAGGCCTTCGGCCAAATCCCGCACCGTGATGGGGGCCTTCAGATGAAGCTCGTTGGAGGCGCTCTCCTCCTCATCGTCGGACTCTTCCTCCGGCTCTTCCTCCACCTTCGCCACAGGCTTCGCCTTCGCCGTTTTCGCCGCCGGCTCCGCTGGCTTCTGCGGCTTCGCTTCCTTGGGGGCGGGGGCCGGCTGAGCCACCGCCGACTTTGCGGGCTTCGCGATGTTCTTCTTCTTCTGCTGCTGACGTTCGGCGATGACCAGCTCGCGGATCATGTCGGCGACTTCCGCCTCTATGGTGCTGGAATGGCTCTTGACCTGATACCCCTCCCGATCCAGTAGCTGTATTAACTCCTTATTGGTCAGTCCGAGTTCACCGGCCAATTCATAGACTCTCACACGGTCACTCATTGACGGGCCTCCATTCCATTATCTATATATAAGTTATTGTTCAATTGCCATGACTTGGGAATCCTCCGGAACCGCCGGCGCCCCTCTATTTGGAAAGCTGCCGCTGAACGGCCGCCAGAATCTCCTCCGCGCGGGAGACGTCAATGTCCAAAATGTCCGCCAGATAACTGGACTCCGCCGCCACGATGCCGTCCAGACTGACAAAGCCGTTCTGCACCAACAGCGCGGCCAGCTTCTCGCCAATTTCAGGAACCGCCGCAATCGCTTCGGTCGCCCGCCGGACTTGATTCGCAAATTGCTCATCCTCATTGACTTCTGACTGCTCCGACTTGACAATGTCAATCCTCCAGCCAGTCAGTTTCGTCGCCAGCCGCGCATTCTGCCCTTTCTTGCCGATGGACAGGGAAAGCTGATCCTCCGGCACCTCGATGCGAACGGTCTTATGTTCTTCATCCACATCGATTTTCGAGATTTTCGCGGGCTTCAGGGCATTGGTCACGAAGACTCGGATGTCCGGATCCCATTGAATGATGTCCACTTTCTCTCCCCCCAATTCGCGGACGATGGTCTTGACGCGGTTGCCGCGGATTCCCACGCAGGCACCCACGGGATCCACGCGGGGATCCGGAGAGAAGACCGCGATTTTGCTGCGGTAGCCAGCTTCCCGCGAGATGGCCTTGACCTCGACGCTCTTGTCCGCGATCTCGGAGACTTCCCGCTCGAACAGGCGGGCGACGAAATCCGTGTGGGCGCGGGAGACGTACAGGCTGGGGCCGGGTTTGTCCGAGTTGATTTCAATGAGCAGGGCGGTGATCATGTCCCCCGGCTCGTAGTCCTCTCCGGGTATGGCGTCCGAACGGCGCATGGCCCCTTCGGCGGAGCCGAAATTGATGATCAGGTCGCCATGTTCAACCCGACGGACTTCCCCCGTGACCAGCTGGAAGAGCTGATCGCGGTACGCCTCGCAGATGTTTTTCTTCTCCAGCTGGCGGAGCCGCTGAATGATGACCTGCTTCGCCGTCTGCGCGGCAATGCGGCCGAAATTCTCCGGAGTCACTTCCCATTCCACTTCGTCGCCGAGCTGGGCGTCCGGATTGCGGGTCTGCGCGGTCTTCAGCGAAATCTCCTCCTCCGGATTCTGCACGGTTTCAACCACAAACAGGTGGGCGAAGCACTGAATCTTGCCCGTCTTGCGGTCAATCTTCACCTGCACGTCACGGGTAGCTTGAACCGCCTTATGGGCCGCGGACATCAGAGACTCCTCAATCAGGCTGAGCAGCGTCTCGCGGTCGATGTTCCGTTCCCGCTCCAGACACTCCAGATTGTCCAGTAGTTCATTCTTTTCCTTTGATGCCATCGCACACCTGCCTTTCCCTCAACGACTTATCAGAAGCCCCTACTCCCGGTTCCCGTCTTCTGCCCGTAAATAAAAAACTTCCCACGCATTCTGCACACGAAGGAAGCACTTCCGTCAAACATTCATTTCCGTCTTCGAGGCGATAGCGTCACCGCCACCGCCCCGAATATGCTCATGCGCTGAAAGTCAGCCCAAACGGACTCCCTTTCACTGCGTCAACACACTAAATGTAATGCATGAAACAGAAAAATCAACTCGAGAGGGGGAAAAGAATGATGAAATTAAGAATTTGGAGGATGCAGCGACGGCATCCCGCCATTGGTAAATTAGCAATAGAAATTTACAGGAAGGTCATTTTTTGGGGGTATCTAGCCAAGAGCTTGCTAGCCCTGCTAGCCCTGCTGATCCTTTCTGCCTCCAAAACAGCGGAATCACCGCAACGATTGCCACGGTGATTCCGCACTTTAAATAGGATTATGAGGAAGGAATATCGCTTAGGAGCGCTTCTTCTTCAGAGAGCCAGCGGTGACAGTGCCGAAGGCAAGCAGTCCCGCCAGAAGACCGCCGGGCAACGGCTGGCCGGTAGGAGGCATTTTCGGCGTAGCATAAAGCGCGACAAACTCTGCGCCTGTTACGGCAGGATCAACTGAGGCTCCCACTTTCCATCCAAAGTTGATGCGCATATTAGTGGCCTGATCTCCTTCAAGCCCCCAAGTTGTCAGTTTACGTGACTGCATGTCCGTTCCTGCAACATCCACTAACTGATAGGTATCCATCATTTCTTTACTTGTCGTGCCTAAGGGAGTCATGGCCAGATAGATTTCCGTGTCTTCTTCAAAGTGTCCCAGCAGATAACCTGTAGTCGTGATGTCCCTTTTGTCTGTGATCTCACCACTATCATCAGTTAATGTCATATGATAAGTAATATCGGTGGTTGTTTCCTTGCCTGGTGTGACGCTATAATCGCTTTTTGGAACAGTATACCCATCGATTTCAGACGTTTTGATATATCCAAAACTATCTGAATCCATTTTGTAAATATCTTTAAGATCATCATTTGTGCCATACCAATTTGTGGTAATGTTTGCAAGCCACACATCGTTGCCGCCTGGCACTTTCAAAGAAATAATTCTGGCGTCTTTCCAATTCTGTGCCCATTCCCATGTTGAAACCGTTTGACCCATTATTCTTGTAGCGAAATTAAAGTCATTTTCTTTGAAGACTTCAAAACCGTCAATCTCAACAGTAACTCCAGCCATCGCCACGGTGGACAGGGCAACCAGCGCCCAAATCAGCCTTAACTGTTTTTTCATCACGTCTTTTCCCTTTTTCTAAATTGTTTAAAACAAATTAATTATGCTTGCTATAATCTTTTGATGAAGACCTCAAAAGATTAGAAATACTCACCCATTGGCCACATGAAGAGCCTCATCTCCATGAGAAACCATTTATAAATTAATGTCTGTTTTCAAGAATGCAAACCGCCAAATCCCAAAAAAGAGAAAAAAAAGTTGAATTCGCAATAAGGCCTCTACCGGAACTGCATGGAGTAGATGTCGGCGTCCATCATGCGGAACTCGAGATAGGCGGTCTTTCCGGCAAGTTTGGAGACGGCCTCCGGATCGTCGAAGAGGACTTTGCGGTCGATGGCGTTGCCGAAGGTCTCGCAGGAGGGATAGCGGTTGCCGTCCGCGTCGATGAGCGTGACGAAGACATAGCCTCTGGCGGAGGTGGCGAAGTTGATGTGCAGCTCGCTGCCTGTGAAGAGGATGGGCTTGGTCACCACCATGGCCTCCTGGCCGCCGGCGTGGAGGGAGGCGAAGCCGTCCATGCGGATGGTGTAGCGTCTGAGCTGAATCGGATCCCCCATCCAATGGAAGGAGGGCACGTAAATGGACAGTTCATCGGGGGCTCCGGGGACCTTGCTTGGGGTAATGGCGAAGCCGCGGGCGGGATAGCAGTCGCCGTAGATCCAATTGAGGCCGTTCTCCGGCTCGGGGCGCATGAAGGCCTCGCCGAAGCGATGGAAGTTCTTGCCATCATGGGAGACGATGAACGCGCAGTCCGTAACCACCGTGCCACAGCGGGGATGCATTTTCATGCGGAGTTTGCGGCGCTCCTTGCCGCAGAGCTCCTCAAAGCTGCTGCTCCAACGGAAGCGGTTGATGTAGCGGGTCGGGATGCCGATAAATATCTGCGGCGCACGGAAATAGGGCATCACATTGTTGGTGTAGAGGGGGATGTCGTCATCGTCATCGAAGGAGAGCAGCTGGGGATCGGTCCACGTCTTGAAGTCCTTGGACTCGATATAGGAGATGTTGCGGACCGGCTCATTGTCCGGATTTGGCACGCCAGCCGGATGGAAGCCGCGGATGTAGCCGCGGTAGAGGCCGGCCCGCGCGTCCCAGAAGACCACGTTG